>ENA-ORSC01000077-ORSC01000077.1-human-gut-metagenome-genome-assembly--contig:-NODE-77-length-78675-cov-6.515925_pt1 | contig 78675 bp, 103 predicted proteins | sample MGYA00242178_ERZ509140 | MGnify/ENA primary metagenome ERZ509140 (study PRJEB26280, sample SAMEA2338681) | human gut metagenome | biome: human gut; feature: human-associated habitat; material: faeces... | reverse complement strand
TTCCATATCCTTTTTATTTTAATTATTATTTAATGCAAATATATAATGCAATATTTAATTATGCAAATATTTAATATAATATATTGGGGGTTTACCTTGGGTTCCAGAATTTAGGTTTTTATTTACTAGTTCTCTTTAAGGTTAGGATAAATAACTTTCTAGATTGGGAACATAAAAAATGGTAGGGGAATCCCCTACCTAAAATTAACATTATGAATCCAGAGTAAAATTTCTAAATATATTAAACCTTATAAGAACTAAATCCATGTCATCTAATTGGTATTTATCTTTAATTTCTCTCTCTTTTGTTCTTAAATATGTGGATATTTGACTAAGTGGAATATTATCTTCACGCATTGTTGATAGGTCATGATTTAATTCCAATATATGTTTTATTACATCTAATGGTATTACTTTTGATTGCATTCTTCTTTTTCCTTGAATTCCTTTAAGTCCCTAACTATAGTATTTTTAACCATATTAAATGATTGTTCATCTTTTGAGAAGATATATAGACAATCATATATTAAATTTGACCAATTTTGTATTAAATCACTTCTTGATACATTTTGTGAATATACCATTGTATATGTCTTTTTTAGAAATGTATCAACATTCATTAAAGATATTGAATTAATATGAAAATAACCAAATGATTCACATTTCATTATTGATTCTTTTAATGGTTTTACCAATTCTGGGTAATTTATAAACCCATTTTTAGATATGAAATATAGTTCTATATTGATTAAGTTACATAATTTTATTGGGTTTATGTACTTATTATTACATATATAAAGAGCTAATAATAAGGTCTTATTATATAATAATTCAGGCATTATATCATATAATGAACTATTATGTTTGTAAGTTTCGTACACTTTTTTATGGAGTTTATAGTCATCTATATGAAATTCCTTAGATAAGTTATTTATCCATATAGATAAATCATTATCTATAAGATATCTACCTCTTTTTCTACTAATCAGTTTTTTAGTTTCGTACATATTATTTGATTTTTAATGGTGATATGAATGTTAATCTTCTTAGGTCTTCTGGTTTATATTTATTACTATAACGTAAATTAAAGTTGTGGTCTATATATTTAACAATATAATACTTTCTATACTCTTTCTTTCCAATATTCTCTTCTATTACATCTACCATTAGAGTATATTTAAGATATTGTTCTTCTACTATACCCTCTTCTATAAATATTGTTTCTGGTAATTTTTTTATATCAGAACTTATATCTATGGGTTCACTAAGTTTTATGATACCAAAATATTTATATTTTGTAATATCACTAACATCTATGGTAACTATATTAAAATCAAGTGATTTAGATGATACATTACTGAAAAGTCTTAATGGTATATCCTTGGTATTTAATATATATACCCTATTTCCTGGATATACTATAAGTTTTGATTTAGTTGTAAAGCTAAGATTGTTATTTTTAAGATGAACATTAGTTATTAACTCTAACCCACCTGGGCAATCATATATTACCCAGTGTTCTTTAATTAGAGTTTTGAGTAAATTATATGATTCTTTTAGGTTTAGTTCCATATCCTTTTTATTTTAATTATTATTTAATGCAAATATATAATGCAATATTTAATTATGCAAATATTTAATATAATATATTGGGGGTTAATTATCTGGATATATATCTATTTCTGGGTCTATAGCTTCTTTGTCTATTTGCAATTCTATTTCTCTCCTAACATCATGAGGGGTTTCACCATTATCTAGTTCTTTATAGTAAGTGTCTATGGTTTGACTAATTTCTGAATTGCTTAAAGTAAGACCCTCCTTTGAAGTATCAACCCCAAGTTGTTTAGTTGCAACTACTTCTGGTAAGTCATCAATATCATAATTAGCTTCTATATATTTTAACTCTTTGTCACTACCTAAGAATTTAGTACTTTCTTCCTGAACTATTTTAAGAGCATCATCATATGTAATAGTGTTATTTTGAGTTTGATTTACCTGATTATTATTGAATATATTTACATAACTATTCCCACCAGATAAAGCCCTAATGAAAGATTGTAAATTTGTAGAAGTATTCAATTTTAAACCAAGGGTTTTATTCACTTCTGAAGTAACAAAAGGGGTATATCTATCACCCTGAGATTTTTTTAATAAACTTAATTGACCCTCTATTTCCATCCTATCTTCTAGTAACCATACAAGATTTTGTCCTATTAGTGAATCCATTAATTTATCCTGTTTTTCTTTATCCCATAAATTAGTTTCTACTAACATTTCCATCATTCTTCTCCTAATTCTCTCGGGTTCACATAATAAGAATTTACTTAATTCCAATATAGAAAAATTGTTCCCACATACCCTACCATTATTTATAATCCATTGTTGTATTATAAAGGTTTGCACCATATCTAATAATTTTTTATCATTAGTTTTATGATACTCATTCATTAACTGGGTTATACCCATTGGTCTAGGTACTCTTTGATGATTTTGATTTAAATCTTTTTTTGCCATGATTATATCGGATTTTTACTTATTATTCAATATGGTTGAAATACACAGAAAAATAGTGGGTAAACCAATTAAGGTACCCACTATTGAAATTCTGATTATTTCCCTTGGTGATTTATTGGGATTTTTTATTGAATAATCCCAGGATTAATAATCCCAATTTTACCTATGATTACACTATAGATAATCCACATTATCGTACATATTAGATTTGATATTTCTCTAAAATTTTATAACCATGAGTAATAAGCGTAACCAATTGGTTATTAGATAATTGTTTTTATTTACCCTATAATTATAAAATTCCTAGAACCTAATTACTAGTCTTGTGAGAAAGGGATTTATTATTTTTAGGTTTTTTAATGGTATTTGGTTTTTTGGGTTCTTCTGATTTTTGCATTTCCAATTTTTTCCTTTCCCATTTTAAGGTTAATTCCTGGTCCTCTTTTGGGAAATATTTTTTTCGGATTGGGATTATCCAACCAGCAAAGAAAGAGGAAAATAATTTTTCTGAAAAAGGCAACCCATGTTTTTTATTGGATATGGACCAGAATTTTATTTCTATTTCTTTTACTATTTTATTAAATATAGAAAAAGTAAATTCTAGATTCCTCCTTTGCCTTTCTAATCTAGTATCTTCAACCCTTTGATTAAATTCCCTACCTAGTTCATTTAGGAACTTTTCTCTACTAAATTCATAAAATGGTTTATCCAATTTGAATAACCTTACATAATCCTTAGTTTTCATTTTCTTTTGTTTTTATGTTTTAAACGTTGTAGTGCATCTTTTCTGGAATATGCCATTACCTTAATCCCATTTATATTGAATTCCCTTTCTTGCCTCATTGAATCTTTATCCTTTACTTTATAATCAGGATTAAATTTTGGTCCTTTACGTCCATATAAATCATAGGGATATATGCCATCATTTTGATTTGCCATTATTTGGGCATATATCAATTTAAGTAGGGTCATTTTTTCCATATCTTGGTTATTTGAATTAAATATCCTATTTCTGAATCCTCAAAATAAGTCATATATTGTGCATTTAGTAATTTAAATACATTTAGGGCATTACTATTTTTTGGGGTTCCTTTTGGGACTCCAGTGATATATAAATAATGGGTACCAGTATCATCAATTCCAAATATATTTCTACTATGATGGTCCTCATTATAGTAATACCCCCTTATATAAAAATCTGGATATGTATTATTACCCTTAGTATCCCAGGATTTGAATAAATCCTTTACCATGATTTTCCTAATATCAAGATTATTAGTTGCAAAATTTGGATATATAATCCTGGTTTTATCCAGAGTAAGAGTTGATACTAAATCAGTGAACATTTTTTTTTGTCTTATATATGTAATTACTTATTTCTTCCAACCTATTTGTTACCAAAGCATATACAAATAACTTTATTGGTCTATAAAAGAACATTCTTATATTCTTATGACTTATATAATGGTCATAAATAATGAATAATTGTCTTCTTCTAGTGATTTTTATTTGCCTTTGGATAAGATAATTAGTTATACATTTTTTATGTATATCTATAAGTTCCTCATTAGATTTTTTAATAACTTTTTCTGGTAGCTCATACATAATCCTGGATTTTTATTAAGGTATATTAATATATAATGAGTGGGTGAATGATAAAAGTGAAAGTCAAAAGTAATAGTTGGTTGTTATCTTTCATTAAACAAATAATAACTAACTAATTCATTCACCCACTCTATTTATTTTATTTATGCAGCTGCACCTTCTTTTAGAACCTCTTTTTTATAGGATTCATATTCCTTGGATTTTCTCTTAAATTCTTTAGATTGCTTATCTTGGATTCTGTACATTTCCAATTCCAATTGATGAAGTTTATTCCTTACCTGTTGTCTATATTTCTTTCTTGATAAGGTATCGATACAATCTTCTGGGTATTTGTATTTTACTTCCCTTTTAGATATTACTTCCTCTACCAGATTTATTTCATTTTGGGCCTTTACCTCTTTAAGAACTTTTTCATTCTTTTTGGTTTTCTTTTTAGAAGTTTTGTCTTCTTTCTTTTGGGCCTTTACCTCTTTGGATTTTTTCTCTGATTTAGTTTTCTTTACTTCCTGAGGTTTTTCACTGTTTAATACGTTTTGAACTTCATTAATGAATTCAGCAGTTGTTGTGATTTTCTTTTCGTTCTTTTCCATGACTTTAAGTTTTAGTTGTTTATAAATAATAGATAATTAATTTTTACAATACAAATATAATTCAATTTTTTAATATAGAAAAATTTTTTAATCAAAATTCTTGTGGTTTACCTGGGGTTTAATTAATATGTGACTCAAGTTCTTTTTTGAAGTTCTGGATATACCAACATTTGTCATTGCAAACTTCATGATTGGCACCACATTTGATTGTGTAGTTTAACCCATTATCTCCTTGTTTTTGGTAATGGTGATATGGGCAACAATTTCTGTGTGCTTTTAGGATTTCCTCAAATTCATAAGTATAATCCGATAAGTTAATTTTAGGTTTCTTTGCCATAACTCTTTTATTTTTAATTGCAATGCAAATATATAATGCAATATTTAATTATGCAAATATTTAATATATAAAATTCTGGGATTGTGATAATGTTATGATTACCTTAGTTCATCACCATAATAATCTATTAAATCATATATATCAGCATCATCCATTACTTGCTGTATAATATCATCTTTGGTTAACCCAGTATTTATTTCAACCCCATTATTTGCTTTTATAACAAATCCCTTATTGCTATAATCTGAATTATCATATAATTTGCTTGGGGGTGGGGTTCCATATTCCCTATAAGTTACAGTTCTATTAGTATAATCTCTTGATTTAATTTCACTTGCTGGAATACTTGGATTAACATTAGTAAATGTTATTGGAGTATACTCTTCATTACTTTGACTATCTTGTGATATTCTACCAAATACAATGAATACCCCTAATACTGCAACTATTGTGAATATGAATTTTACTACCTTAAAGGTCATATCCACTAGTAAATCATCATCATTAAAATCCGGGTTAAAATCCTTTTGGTTCATAATTTACGATATTTTATTGATTTGTTTCTAACTATAAGATTGTGAAATGCAGAACCAACAGAACCATTAGTTCGTTCAACTTCATATAATTGGTCTACTAATGATTTTGGTATACCATAATATTCATATCTTAGACCATTGTGAAAGGAAACTTTTAAGGTTCCCTTTGTTGTGGGTCCAATATCCCTTTTCCAGGATATATGAGTTAAATTGGAACTAGATTTAACATCAAAATCAATTAGGTCAAAACTTGTCAACATAGCTTTTTAAATTTAGTAAGTTAATAAAATTATCTTTTCTATTATAATCAATCTCTAGAAATATATCCCATAGCTTATTTATTGCATATAGAGCAAATGGTTCTTCTTCCAATAATTGAGGTTCCAACATAAATAAAGTGCTTTTTAAAGTATTATACCAGGTACTCTTTAAACTCTTTAATGTAAAAGTTGGGATATCATTACTGGTTATTATATGGTTTCTTATGAATTTATAAGTATTTAATATATTTGTAGCTTGTTCTCTAAATATCCCCCCATTTATGTCATAATTATCCCACAAGAGTTTCCATTTTTCTTTTATTTGATTATCAAGTAAAATATTCTCTATTGATTCTATGTTTATATCTAGAACCATGAGTAATATTTTCTCTTTGGTTAAAGCTGGGGTTATTTTTATTTTTGCCATAGTAGTTGTTTCCTTTTTATTTTTATTTCAATGCAAATATAAATTTAATAATTTAATTATGCAAATAAAAATTCTGGGTTAGTCAATGAAAAAAGGTATAGTGAATTGCAGGATTATCCACTATACCTTTTCCTATTTTGGTCCCACAAAATCCTTTATTTAATCCTCTTCCTTTTTTACCTTTTTTTTAGGCTTATCTTTGGATTTTTTGGATTTTGAAGAATCCTTAGGCTGTAAATCTTTTTTCTTAGAAACCTTGTCTTTTTTCTCTGATTTTCCAACCTTGCTTTTTGATTCCTTGTCGGGTTCCTGCTTCTTTATATCTTTGGGTTTTGTACTTTCTTCCTTGATAAAAGCAGTTGCTCTTTTAGTTGCTTCCTCTTTAGTCATTTGGGATTTAATCAAACTTCTGATTTTTGCCCTATATCTCTTTTTCAAATCTGAAGAGAGTTCTTTCCCATCAATGGTGGGATAATCATAAGTTGTAAATACCCGATTTTTAGAAGGTTCAACCTTTACTACTGGTTTTTTAAGTTTTTTGTCACTTTTTTTAACCTTAACTTCATTTGCTAATTTTTCCTTAGCTTCCTTTTCTTTTTTTGTTTTCATAATCTCTTGTTCTAACTCATTTATTTTATTATTACCATATTGTATGATTCTTAAATATTCTTTAATGATAGGACCATGTATTGGGTGATTTAGATTTGCTTTTGCTGATTCTAAATTATTATCCCTTACATATCTAAATAATTTAGTTTGAGCCCTAACAGATTCTAAAACTGCTGTTTTTGGTGATATTTTTAGGGTTTTAAATTCCATAGGATTCGATTCTAAATTTTATATCTTATAGTTTTATTAAACTTTCTTTGGTAAATTCCTCCTTGATTTCTAGGATTTTAATTTTATGATTTGAATTAGTCAATTTTAACAGGAGTATTACATCTCTTTTTGATATATTTACAAATTTTCTTTGAAATACCTGTTCATCTAATGAATACCTAATTGTTATTATATTTCCATTGACAATCTTATCAATGGTACTCATAGTATGTTTTAATTTCTTTAACTTAAATACCTTTGATTTTATCAAAGAATTTCTTTTACCAAGATTATTGGTTTTGGATAACTCCAATTCTAAGGAATTTAATTCCTTAGATTGGTCAATTATACTAAGGATTAAATTCCTTACTGACATTACATACTTTCCTCTGTCCATTTTGGTCTACTTATTGGTTTATCCACATCTAAATCAAATTTGTTTTTCAAATTCTTTTCCATATTATCCCTTATCTCTATTGACCTTGCAATTATATATTCTGAAAATTCAATATCTTCTTTTGAAAGGTTATTTTTATTATCTTCTAGAAAAGAATTATATAATCCTATTTGATTACAGATTGCAAAGTATAAAATTTCTATATCATCTAATTTATTATCCATAACCTTGATAAATAAAAAACCCCATTTAGGAAAATAAGTTAAACCTAAATGGGGCAGCTTGACAAAACTAAAACTAACTAATATGAACAAAAAGAGAAATATATGGATTTTTTAATCCTCATCATTTTCTGTTTCTTCAGAAGCTTTATCTTTTTTGGTTTTTGCTGTGCAAATAGTTCCATGTCCTTTTTTGGCTTTTACCGTAAATTTACCAGGAACAAATGTTACTGAAGTAGAAACTACTTGACCATCTTTGGTTTCCAAAACTGATGTTACCAATACTCCCTGGTGTCCATCTTTGTTTTTTAGGGGGTATCCATAATTTTTTACTACCCCATTACCGGTTTCAATAACATCAATTTGTTTCCCATTGGGTCTTTGTCCTTCAGGACGATTTTTAATAGCTTCCAAACGAGCTTTCCTTTTTGCTGCCTTTTTTTCTGCTTCAGCATCATTAACTTCTTTTGTAACTTTTTTCTTAGTTGCCATAATTTTTTTTTGTTTTATTGTTATTTAATAAATGGTCTACTTTTTATATCCAGAGGGGTTAAAACTTGAATTAAATAGGAACGATATGAATTCTACAGGTATCAGTGTTCTTTTATTAACCCCTCTGGATTTTTTATGAATACTAAATTATGAACGATAATTGATAGTCTTATTATTTTTTATCCTTCTTACTTTTGGATTTTTTCTCTTGCTTTTTTGGGAGATTAATACCCAATTCTTTTGCAACTGCTTTTCTCAACTTTTCAACCTCGTCCTCATCATAATCATCAGGGTCAGTATCAAGTGATTTATCTTCACAAATATCTTCTAATTCTTCAAAATCCATTTCATTGAGTTGTTCACCGGTCAACTCCTCTTCTTCTTCCTCTTCTTCTTCCTCTTCTTCTTCCTCTTCTTCTTCCTCTTCTTCTTCTTCAGAAGAACCAAATAAAGAGGAAACTTCTTCCTTGGTTAAATCAATGGGTTTAGCAATAATTTGAATAGAACCATCATCAAAGAATATAATGAAAGCCCCGTTAATTTCTTTTCTAGAAACTTCTCTTTTTTCTACTGGTTTAACACTAGATTTTTTTGTTCTTGCCATAATTTTCTATTTTTTAATGGTTAATAAATGGTTATTTAGTTTAGTATTATAATATTCTTAATGGTATAAAATTTCCCTCCTACTGTTCTGGAAATTCTTTTTGAGTTTTGATTAAATTCCACAATTTCTTTTACCATATTTAAAAAGTCTTCCCTATTTTTTAGGGTAATTGGATATATTCTTGGTTCTTCCATTGGTTCATCATTATCAACCTTATAGGTCATTTCAGAAATACCATAGGAGATATTAGAATCCCAAGAATAATCTTTTTTTTCTATTTTTCTGATGTCCATAGTCCTTTTTATTTTATTATATTTACTTTTGTAAATCCAGGAACCCCAATACCAGAATCAAATACTGAATATATATTGGGATATCCTTTTTTCAAATGCTTATAGTCATGGGTTAAATGAAAAGGGTAAATATATATTCTTCCATTTATTGGTCTATTACTGGAAATGTATTCAAAACCCTTTTTCTTTTTAAACTCATTCTCTGGAACAAAGCCTTGAAATATAAATTCCTTCTCTATATATAAGTCATTTTTCTCATACTTATATTTATCTATTAATTTAAAGTATGAATCAAAATTCCTTTTAGCCCACCTAAAAGACCTTTCTAGTGATTTTTTAGTTAAACAATGATATTTTAATGCTAGAAATTTAATATTATTACTAAGTTCACATTTCATATAGGTCTTTTTTTCTGATTTGCTTAATCTCCTGAATCTTCGGTAATTTAAGTTTCTCATCCTTAGTAATCTTTGGATTAACTCTAATTTCCTTTGTTGGGATATCGCATTGATGTGTTTCATATTTATCCAACACCCTTTTAACTATTATATTTTCTTTCTCTTTATCGGAATAATTCTCTTTACATATATCTGAAATGATATTCCAACGGTAAGATTTTTTATTATTAGAATACTTATAACTTTTCAAAACTGATAACTTAGTTTTTGGCTTCCTATACCTACCATTTATGTATAATGATTTCCCTATTTTAAACCCTAATTGTATTGCTTTTTTACCCTTTATGAATTTTACAGTTTCTCTCCATGATTTACCATACCAGGTATCATATAGTAATTTAGCATTTTTTCTACTGAACCAACCAGTTAATACCAAAACTGGTTCTAAATTATGATATGAATAAGGGTAAAATTTATTTACATAAATCCTTTTATCATAAGCCCTTATTTTATACTTAAATCTACTCCTATTTCTTCTTGATTTCCTCTTATATAAAACATACCATCTAAATTCCTCTGGAACTGTTTCTAATACATATGAATTACCACTTTTTATGGCTGATTTCATAGCTTTTGAATACATTCTATGGAATTTAGATGGGTTTTTTCTTTTAAGAGCTTTTAACTTCTCTATCTTTTTCTCTAATTTCTTTTTGGTTATCATTTTAAAGTCCTATAATCAATACCCTTTTTCCTAAGTGCAGCTCTATACCATTGCTGTATGGATTTTGGTTTTGCTTCTGGAAATTTCTTCATAACCCTTCTAGTTATTCTTTCCAAAGTATAACCTTTATTGGTTAATTCATAAGTATATGATTTTTTTGTACCTTTCCATAAACCACTCTCATCTTTCTCTCTTTTTGGTTTTTTGGGTTTTGGTAAACCTTTTATCTTCCTTGTTTTACGTTTCCCTTCTTCTACTTTTTCCTCTGAAATAAAACCTAATCTCAATTGATAACTTCTTAATGGGTCATCTTTTGCATAACCAGCTTGTTCTAGCATAGAATCTACCCAATCATCATATTTATCAATTAATGATAAATCTGGTTTATTTTCTGTTTTCATTATATATGATTGCAATCTTCCCCAATCTGCTGCACAAGCATCTGGGAATGGCATACCTAATGCAACTGCCCTTCTTTTGCAATCCCTATAAGTCATATTACTAAATCCCCCAGCTGAGGATATTAATTTTAACTTATCTTTGCCACCAGTAATATGGTGTTCTTTTTTTCTCTTTGTCATAGTTAAGCGTATATTCTTATATAATAAATATATGTATCAATATTCTCCATAGCATATTCAAAATCAGTATCAATTGATACTGTAATATCATTATCTTCCAAAGATGATACTATAGAAAATTGTTCACTTTCTGTAATTTTCCTCTTTGAATATATACTTATGAAATGGGTTATTTCCCCATTATCATCATCTATGTAATGGTATTCCCCAATAGAGAAATTATTTGTACCTATTATTCTTTGCAATTCTTCCCCTATTGATGAGATATAATCTCCTAGAAGGGTTAATGGATTTTCTTCTCTTTTGTTCATGGTTTAATGTTTTTTAATTAGTTTTTATTTTTTAATTTTGATATGCAAATATAATACATATAATAATAATATGCAAATTTATTATATAAAAATTCTATTGGTTCTTCCTGGATTCTCTTAGTTTTGATATGGATTTTCTTTTCAGGTTATAAGCCATATCTAAGTTACTACAAGTAAAATCCATATTATTAATTTCCCTATAATTAATAGCTGTTTTTATAACTGAACGGTACTCTTCCCAGAATTTTAACCCAGATTTTGGGTCTTTGGTTCTCTCAAAAAATTCTTTTACTAGAACTCCAAATATATCAGCATCCATGATAGTACTGAATATATAAATCTTCATTTTAGTTATTTCTGATAATATATCTTTATCTTTTCTTATTGGTATTATTGAATACCCACCATCAAATAAAGTTGATATGATTGATATATAATATCTATTTTCTGGTTTACCATTACTCCAATATTTATCTACCATAGCCCTAATCTTAAAATCAGGTATTCTATGTAAATATTTTATATAAACCTTCTCTTTTTTGTTGGTTCTTCTTTTATATGGGGTTGGTGCTTGTAATTTTCTTGGTAATATTCTATAACTATTCCACCTATCAAATTCCATTATTAGGGCATACAAATCCTTATCCCACTCATCTTCTGATTGTTTTAATACTGACATCCATTTCTCTATCTTAATATTACTGATTTTAGTAAGTAAAAATGATGAATCACCAGTATGAAGTTTAGCTTCTTCTTTTGGTAACCTTTTTACCATACAACCAAATAAATAATCGGCAAATCTTGAATCTATTGGTGAAGATGGGTTTACTAAACTTGGGTGTATTTTAAAAAAATCAGAGAACAGTTTAAATAATTTTTCTGCTCTTGCTTTTATCTCTAAATACTTGTAATGTGATACCTTTAAAATTTCTCCAGTCTCTCTAGCTGATAACCCATTTGAAAGATTTAGAAATAAACTGTTTTGTTCTTGCTCAGTAAGACAATCCCAAGCTTTTTCCATATATGGTTCCATAGAATTAATATTGATTTTTTAACAGAAATTGCTCTACTTTTTCACTATCTATGTTTTCTTGTATAAAATCATTTGAAGCCATTAATTTATTCTCATCAAAGTCATTATAAATAGAATAAAATACATTATCCATTGGTATCTGAACAATTATATTTGCTGAATCAGGGTATAAAGCAACTTTTACCAATTTTAGATTTAAATTTACTTCTAATATTGTAGCACCTATACCTTCAAATGGGTAACCTTTTAATACTACATAGCTACCTAATTTTAGATTAATTATATCCTCCGAAGTGTATACCCTATTTTGTTTTGAAACCCTTTTATAATATTTTACTTCTTCTTTGCTTACAATTGCTACTTTTGAAAAATCATCAAAATCTTCTGGATTATCTATTCTTGCCCTTTTTTTCTTTGGGTGCATAGTTTCCAATGATTTTAACCAACCAAGTATACCAGGTATATCTTTTTTTAGCTTTCTAAGGTATTGTCTATCAAAAGCTTTTGTTGATGACATTCTTACAAACCCATAATTAAATAATAGAGGTACCTCTATATAAAAGTTTCTATTATTCTTGGATTTCTTTAATATTCTTATAGTGGGAATATAAGCTTTAATATTCTTATACCCTCCACATTTAAGGTCACTATTGATAGTTGTCCAATGTTTCTTATCTATCCTGCATATACAATAAACGTATTGGGTATTAGTTTTCATTATATTGATTTTTTAATGGTTTTATATAAAACTTTATAGCTAATATTTATTATATCCGATAACATAAATATATTTAGATGTAGTTCACTATTTACTTCTATTCTCATTCTTGGTTTAGTCAATTTAGATTCTTGATTCATTATCAGATTTGATAAAAAATCATTGGTTACAAAAAAAGCTTCCCCTTTTGGCATATTATTATACTTCATAATAAGTACTGGGATTTTATTCCCTCTAATAGCATCATTTGAAGCTTGTTCCCAGAATGATAATATCTTACAACCTTTATTACCAAGGAGTATATGTTCAAATTTTAGGTCATTATATGATTTACATTCTACTGATAGTTTAAATCTTTTTGAATGTTTTGGGTCAGTACAAGTAATATCACTTGTAATATTATCTGTTTTTTTCCACCTTAAACCACCAGATGCTGGTACTCTATTAAATTCATACCCTGTCCAATCCTGAAACCATTTGCAAATGGTCCTTTCAAATCTACTGCCTTTATTTTTAGAATTTATTCTAGCCATAATTAATATTTTATTACCCAATAGTAATAATTAAAATTCATAGGCAGAGATACCATGTTCTCTTTTAACATTTAAAATTTTTGAATTTGGTATTGGTAATGATTCATGATGGGTTATTAAGAATAATGTTTTTTCTCTATATACTTTCTTTATAAGACCAATAACTACCTCTATATTATCATAACTTAATGATTCAAATACTTCGTCCAAAAAAGCTATATTTACTCCTTTTGATTGAGTTATTACCTGATTCATTGCTAATGCCATAGCTAAATTAACCAATTGCTTTTGACCACCAGATAATTCCTCATAAAATACTTCTACTCCTTCAAGATTTATGTTTACTACAAAATCTTTTCTAGAAGAATTTAAATCCACCATAAACTTAATATTAAACCCTAATACTTCTGAATATGAGCTTAATAGGTTATTAAGTTCAGATAATGAGGATTCAAATATAAATGCTTTTATACCATTATTTCCAAATGGTTCTGAATAAGCCCATTTATATAGGTTAACTTGTTTTTCTAGTTCTTGTATTTGAGATTTTATTTGGCTTATGGATTTTTTGTAATTCTCTAATTTTTTGGATTGTTTATTAATCACTGATTCAAAATCTGGGTTTTGTGATTTTAATTCTTTTAGTCTTGATTCTAATGATTTTACTTCTTCTTTTGCATATTTTAAGGTTAATATAGTTTTTTCTAGTGAATTTTTAGATTCTATTTCATTAGTTAGTTTATTCTGCAATTTAGAAATTCTAAGAATATAACTTTCAGATGAACTAAATGAATCCCTAATGGTTTTTAATTTAGAAATTGATTCAGTATATTCCTTGTTTTCTAAAAGTTCTATTACCTCATTTACTAAATCTTGCAATGGTACTTTTTGTAATTTCTTTAAATCACTTACCTTATTTTGATACAGGGTTATTTTCCTTTTTATATCCTCTATGGTTTTATTATGTTGATTTATATCAACTTTATTGGTCTTTAGAGCTAACTCATCTACCCTCTTTGTTGATAGGATAATTTTGTCTTTATATGATTTTACTTTATTAGCTAACTCACTCTTAAAATTATCCCTTTTACTTTTTGTGTAATTTAAATCGGAAAGTATGGAATCTATATAATTTTGGTTACTTTCTAATTTTTCCATTAACCCATCTAACTCTACCCTTAATTCATTATATTTATCTTGGGCAATTTTTCTAGCTTTTGATATATAGTTTAGTTCAAATATCTCCTCAAATAATTGTTTCTTATCTGAACCAGATTCTTGAATTAATCTTTTCATACCCTGTCCAAACATTACTGAATTTATGAAAAGATTATAAGACATTCCCAGGTTTTTCTCTATAAGCGATTGTAACTTTAGTTTACCTTTTTCTTTTACCTGTTCAGCATCAATAAGATATATAAGTCTACTTCCACCTTTTGCACCATCTATATCTTCTGTATAGTTCTGGCATCTTATTATTTTATGTATGGAATTATTGCTTTCAAAATATATTTCTACCTTTGTGCCTTTGTAATCCTTAGTTCTAAACTTTTTCCATAGATTTACATCTGATATACCTTTTAAGGTTTTACCATATAATACCCATACTAATGCTGAAAATATTGTAGTTTTCCCTAAACCATTTGCCCCCTTTATAATGGTTATCCCATTATTATTTAAAGGTAATTCTAGAGTTCCTATGGAACAAAACCCCTCTATTATTATCTTCTTAAACTCAATCATCTTCTTCTGCTTTTTTAATTATATCCAATAAGCATTCCTTTTTCTCTTTATCCTTGATATTGTTATATTTTAGATATAACCTTACCAACTTCTTTTTTGATAAACCCTTATGAATTTTATTATCAGATTCTATAATGGTTTCTCTAGTTATCAGTGTATAATAATTACCATCATCTTTAACATCTTCTTCTGATTCTACATCTATGAATTTTGGAAAATCTGATAACTCCACAAATTTCATGGTAAGGTCTTCCATTATCAACCAATACCCCAATTTACAATTCATATCAGTTCTTCTTTGCTGATTGGGAGCTCCTATCATATAAACTTTCTTTGATAATCTTTGTGGTTTATGGATATGACCACAAATTATAAGGTCAAACCTATCAAGTATATTTATGTTCAGGTTTTCAACTGAATCTATTTCTCTATCATCAGTATCTTTAGCTCCTGGATAATCAGTATGGAGCATTAAGATATGCTTTTTTGATTTATCCAATTTTAGGTTTTTAAGATATTCACATAAACCAATATTATGGTCTATATATGGTACTCCATGTAATATAATATCCTGATTATATGATGATAATGTATCTTGTTTATAATCCATTATATCAATAAAGTTTGATGGTAAAGTATATAACCAACTAAATGGTTTCTCCCCAATTTTACTAACCTTTTTCATATCATGGTTACCAGATATAGCTCTTATCCTTAAATCTAGTTTATTTATCTCATTATAACATATTTCTGCTAACTCTTGGTCCATTGTTTCTGGTTTATGGAAAAAATCCCCACAGAATAAAATTGGTACATTATATTTCTTACTCTTTTTACCCAAAATGGAAAGAACCCTGAATTGTTCCAGGGTTCTTTTTTTATCTTCATTAAATCTTGACCAATTGTTTATATGTAAATCAGAAAATACTATAGCTATTGGTTTTTTCATATCAATTTAATTCTAAGAATTTCATTATCTTATCTACCCTCATATTGTGGTCAATATCCTGTAAAATTAATATTTTCAAACTTTTACCAAGATATTCTATTTTACCACAATTTATTGGTACCATTGAATCAATCATATGACTGTATAGATAACTTCTGGTATAATTAAAGTAGCTTAATATACCTTCCATTAACAATGATATATGATACTGATAATACTTATTTGTTATCCTTTTATTATTATCCTCTATTTCCCATTCTTTAAAATAATTCTTTGAGAATGGTACAAATATAAGGTGTGTACAAGTATTCATTAACAAGGTTAAACATATCTCCAAAAAATTCTCTATCTCACAATTTGGAATTTTGCTTGATACCTTTTCTATTATATAAGTTGCTGAATCTAAAAATGACCTATCTGATACATAGGTAGGATTATTTTCAAATAATCTTTTCCTAAGGTTTAATAATTGAAAATCATTTTGATATATTTCTTTGGGGTCCATACTTATCATATCAGAATGCAATATATCTTTTGTGGATGGTATTAAATCAGAATAACTACCAGATACATAAGGAATACCATATATATCAGATATATCTTTTGCCAAAGTAGTTTTCCCAACCCCAGAAGGTCCAGCTATTTGTATTCTTAAATGTTTTTCCATTGTTTCAAAGTTTTAAATGGTTTTAGAAACTCTTGGGTTAAAAATGAATTTAATGAATATTCACTAAATTGACCCATCAGTTTTTTGATGAGTATCTCATTTTTCTTATTATAATATATTGGTATAGTAGTAATTGGGTATTCTTTTAAAGCTACCCTAATATCTATCAATGATTTATTCCTTTTATATAACTCTGATAGACCTTCATTATCTATACCAGGGAATTTTTCTTCTGATTCCAAAAAATTCTCAATAGAACCAAATTGGTCAAGGAATTTTCTTGCTTTTACTTCTCCTATACCTTTATATCCTGGAATATCATCTGATTTATCACCTACTAAACATAAATAATCAACACATTCTTCTGGTGAATACCCCATTACATCTTTACAATTCCTTTTGTTCAATTTCATATCCCTGAAAGGATTAAATACCTTTATTCTATCATCTATCAATTGGCAAAAATCCTTATCTGAGGATATGATTAATACTTTACCTTTTGATTCCAAAGCAAATTTACCAATATAATCATCAGATTCATGTCCAAGACCTTTATTATCCCATATTACAGTAATATTAAGATATTTAAGCATCTTTTTCACTGAACGTAATTGATAATTAAATTGTTCATAATCCATTGATAAATTATTCTTTTTTCTATGCTCTTTATATCCTCCAAGAAGATTATTTCTAAAATTGGAAGATTTACTTTGCAAAGTATCAAAAGTTACTAGAACATATGTTGGGTTAAACCTAATAATATATGAATTAAGCAATCTCATAAACCCATATATTAGACCAGTTTTTTTACCATTACTTGCTTTTAAATTCTCAAATTTTTGATAAGCTCTATGTGCTAAATTAGAACCATCTATTATCATAAGTAGTTTATCTCTACTCTTCACTCTCTTCGTCTCCTTCGCCATAAGATTCATATTCTATAGAATCATCTACTGGGTAGTAATTCTCTTTTAAACTCTCTAATTGTTTTTTAGTTGAACCAATAGTATTTATTCCAGCTTTCTTAAGAAGCTTTCTCCTTAGTTCATCATCTTCTTCTATTAGCTTCTGGAATTTTTCTTCTCCTCTGCATAATACTTTACCTTTATATTTATAAACCCCCCCAGAAGATTTCTCTATTATATCATTCTCTACAAAAACATCTTCTAATCCAAAACATCTATCAAAACCAACTTCATGGAATTTTGGATTAAAGAATACTGGTACTTTGGATATTGTTGGTCTTGGGGGAGCAACTTTATTCTTTAAAACCCTAATTGTAACTAATTTACCAGCTTTTCTTTCTTTACCTTTATTTTTTATGGTTATAGTTTTACCTGAATAAAAAGCTATCCTTATTGAGGCATAGAATTTCAATGCAGCACCACCTGTAGTTGTATTATGTACCACTATACCCTGTTCTTTAGAACCAGCTAAAAAATTATGATTATCAGGTATAGTAATATCATATTTTTTTCTCTTATAACCTCTATTAAACCTTCTATTTTTGGAATTGAATTCCTTATTTATGGATATGATACCAACTTCTATTGGTATATATTTTTCTTTAAATTCCAAATGGTATGGTTTATATTTACCGGTATATCCTGGTAACATTTTATATTGCATTGACTCTATAACATACTCTTGGATTTGTTCCATCAACTTTTTTGAACCTTCATTAGTAAACTTTATACCGTGGTCATATATTTTATTATCTAAACCACATATATCTGATAAATATTTGGATAATTTACTAATATTTGTCCTTCTTGGTGAAATTGATATACCAACAGTAACATTATTATATTTATGACCATCATCCATATACCATACAGCTAAAGTAATTGGTGGTAATGGTTTTGATAAATCCCACAATTTTAATGGGTCTCTATCTTTACCTATTTTATCATATATTTCCTGTAATTCAGTATAACCAACTTTTGTAATCCATTTACTTGGATTATTACTTTTCATTTTCATTGGAAAAGCCCTGCTTATCATCTCAGTTTTAAACATAAGATAATCTTCCTGTTTACCATTACTAAATGTAAGTCTTGTAGTATAATTACCATGATTACTGAATAAAGAGCAATCAAAAGGTATAGTTCCCCAAAGAAAATCCTTTAATGTACCATTTATAACTCTCCTTTGTTTGGATATTAATTTATCATTTATATCAATGTCTATTGCTTTTTTCCAACCATGATTAGTTAAACAATGGTGAGTATGTGTACAAGTAAAACCATTAAAACCATTAGTAGTTTCTGGTCCTTCTGTTTTAAATTGAATCCATTTTTTAGTTTCGGATTTTACTACCCAATCAACTATTGGTTTTGGTTCAAATTCACCAGTATTTTCATTATAACTCCAAACTTCCTTTGATACCTTATTTTTAACGATATCCCCTATTCTCATAGAAGTACCATCAACAAATGGTATCATCGTATTATAATGTAAACAAGTATTATCTTTACCAAACCCAACATTTAAAGCTGTTCTTAGTTGATTTATATAAATTTGAGTTACCCCTAATTTATAAAATAACTCACTTCTAATTCTAAAATACCTATATAAAGCTTTTGCTCTTCCCCCCATTTCAGCTTTACCATCTACCATTTTAGAATCTATATTATCTGAACAATCAATTGCAGCTACTGAATCCACTACCAATAATATTGGTTCATTATTAACTAATTGAGACCTTAAATATATTGCTACATCAGCTACTGCATCTGATATATATTCTATCCTGGTATCTCTTATTACAGTTACTTTATTTGGGTCTATACCATTTAATTCTGCCCAGGAGTTCATCCATGATTGTTCAGCATCTACCCATATAACTGAACCCCCTAATTGTTGGCAAGCATAAGCTGCATTTAATGCTATCAAACTTTTCCCAGAGCTCTCTTCACCAGCTATCTCGGTTACTTTCCCCCAAGGAAAACCACCACCCAATGTATAATTAAGATTAAAGAAAGTAGATGGTAACCATAACCCTGGTTCTTTTGTATCAGAAGCTTGGATTATCATGCTTCCATACTTTTTCAATATCTCATTTTTTGTTGGAACTTTTATACCAACTTTTTTCTTAGTTGCCATGGTTAATCATTATTTTGATTATACTTATAAATAACTGGTACTATCAATTGTAATAATTCCCTTCTTTCTGTTGAAGATAAATCTACTTGTTCCCTACTTAATATATGTAAAGTGGTATTTAATAATTTGTCTGGGGATAATAGGTTCTTTTCTTGTAACTTATCATATATATTTCTTCTATATTTATAACCAGTTTTAGGCAATGGTCTAGTTTTATATTCAAGGATTAAAGCTTCAATATCATGAATAATGCTTTCATGGTGTTTTTCTACTAAAAGTTTCAAATCTTCAATTTTCATAATGTTATTTTTTTTAGGTTTAGAAAAATAAAGCCAGAATATTAATTACCCTGGCTTTATAGAAAAGGAATTATCTCAAACTAATTAAAATGGTAAGTCATCATCGTCATCATAAGTCTTTTCTTTCTTCTTCTTTTTCTTCTTTTTACTTGAATCCTTATCTTTTTTCTTTGGTTTTACTGGTAAGTCATCATCGTCATCTTTTGAACTTGATGACCCATTTAAATACTCATCTAGCATTTCCTCCAATTCATCATAGGATTTTATATGACCCCTTATTATTTCCTCTAAATCCATATCTTCTACGTATTTTGGTTTTAGGGGCTTCCTATTCGGGCATGGGGATACTGAATATGTAGTGTCCATTAACCCATTACCTGACCTTGTTATCTTAATATCATAACCATTTTCTGGGTCAGTCATATCCCCCCAATCATCTTCATCAAGATATAAATCAGTTATATCCCTATAAACTGAATTAGGGAATAATATGGGTTTTCTAATCCTATCTTGGTCTATTTCCTTTCCATTATTATCTTTATAACAGGTACAACCCATTATATACCTTTTTCTTGGGGAAAGATTTTTTGCTAACTTTTGGTCATCTTCATCTGATGAGGATTTTAATTCCCTATATTTTTCCATGAATGGACATGGTTCATCAAAAGTAGCTGGTGAAATTATACCACCTTTTTCTTTACCCAAATAGAATTGAATAATCTCCAAACCAAGTTCTTTATCTGGTCCCTGAGATATTAATCTCAATCTCATTGTACCCTCTTTTGGGTAAATTATACCAGAATTAGAACCCTTTGTTTCAAATTGTTTTTTTCTTGCCATCATCCTTTCTCTTGTACTCATTGTTGATGATGGTTTTTTAACTTTTTTCTTTTCCATATTTTAATTATTTTGAGGTTCCCAATATATAATCTCATTTAAAGATAGTACTGTGAATTTCAATTTTGGTATTTCATAATTCTCTGTAAATGAAGGTTCTATCTCTTTACCAGCATAATTACCAAAAAATATTATATTACCAATTTCTATTGAATCCAAATAACTATTATATTCTTCAGTTATAGGACCCCTTTTTACTATAACACCTAATTTAGGTACTCCTTCAGTAACATTTCCTGGTAATATAATACTACCTACTTTCTTTTCTTCATCTGGTAATGCCAATAATACTCGGTTTTCTGATGGTAAACCAATTAAGTGTTTACTAAGTTCTTTTGCAACTGATGAACTAATAAGGTTTAAATCTACTCTCATAATTTAAATTATTTTTATTGTTGTTTTCTTAGATTTGCTGATATAGTTTGTATTATTCTTTCTCTTGATTCATAAGCTTTGCATATACTTATTAACCTATTTGCTTTATCCACAGCTTTTAAATATTTATCCTCAATAGACCTATATTTTCTATTAGTCAAAGCTTTGTGGGATACTGTATCATTGTTCATTTTATTATCTGAGGTTTTATAAAACAACCAAGCTTCACTATATGCAAAGTCTTTTTCCCTTTCTAATATATCTCTTTTTTTAATATAATCATCACGTATAGAGCATAAAAAAGCATAGTTAGAGGGAATATTTTTTAATTGACTGTTTATTATATTTTCATTAATTGAAAGTTCTTCTGAGATATTTATAATAAGGGTTTTACCTTTATATTTTACCTTTATTATATTATTATCTATCTCACTTAATTTTACCTTTTTCTCCATGATTCCTTAAAGTATTTTTTGAATTTCTTTGGATAATCAGATATAGGTATATCTCTGAATTTATTATATTCCCTGTAATACTCATCTATATCAAAATCCTCTCTCAATAATTTATTATAATCATACCCAGGGATATATGGTAATTCTTCTGCCATATTTCTACCAATTGTAAAATCCATTGACATATCTACATCATCAATTGAAAATCCAAAGTATTCTTTTGTAGATGGGTTCCTGCATATATCCCAAATATTATAGATTGTATCTGGGGTAATATATTTTGGTAAAATAAATTGATATACAGAGTCATGTACTGTATTTACTTCTTTCATTGGTGGTAATTCCCCTTTTTTTACTTTACCATATACAATTACTGAAGCAAACAATGCCATATCTGATGCTGCTGACTGGCATGGCATGTTTGTGCTTTGTCTTAATGCTTCCAAATATTCCCCATAGTTTTCTGAATATACTTTTGGACATCTTCTTCTTCTACCAAAAAGTGAAACACAATATCCATGTTTTTCCATGAATTTATGTTGTTTCTCCATAAACTTTTTTACTTTTGGGAAAGTTTTAAAGTAATCATCTAAGAATTGTTGCCCTTCTTCTTTTGATACTGGTTCTTCTGGGGTTGATAAACTTTCAGCTAATTTTGCAGCAGATTGTTCATATACAATTCCAAAATTTATTGTATTACCAGATAAAACTATCTTGTTATCTTTTCTAATTACCAAATTCCTTGATGGAACAGTTACTGACCACATCTCTTTACCATCTATGGAATTATATGGTATAGCATTTTTTAAATTAACCCTTGCTTTATTCTTTTTATTTAAAGAATATCCTAATATGTACCTATTATTATTACATCTTAGAGTTACCATATAATTATTTAAATGACCCATTACCTGCATGATTTCTGCAGTATCTTTTATGATTGTATAAAATGTTACATGATTAAATCTATTTATATGACCGTCCCAATTAGCAGCTTCTTGTAAATATATACTACCATTACACTTATTTATTATACACCATTTTAAAGTTTTATTATTGCTAACTTCTTTTAAAACTTCATATATGAATTCATTACCTTTGAATGGTATATAAAACTTCCCTTTTTTTGGGTTAGTATATTTAGCCCCTATTTTTTCTAAAATATATTTACACCTAGTTATTTTTCTTTCTTTAGTAAATCCAAATCTTATTTTACCACTACCATTATAATTACCATCTGATATAAACATAGCTATAAACCTAGTCAAATCATCTGATATACTGTAATGATTTATGAAATTACCAGATACTGGCATATATCCACTTTTTCCCACTAGATTTTTAAAATCATCTTTTACCTTTTTACCACTACGTGTTATAAATAACGTTTTGTGTTCATCTGTTATATCTAATGATATATTCCTATCTGAATATATATAATTATTTTTAGATATAACTTTCCCATAATTTTCTGGTTTTACAAAAGATATTTCTTCTGTAATAAAATCATATTGAGCTACCAATGATACACCATCATAAGAATCTAGCCTTTGCCATCCAGTAGGGGTTAATATCTCTGTATCTGGTGAATAACATTTAGCTTGCTTTCTTCTTTTTTTCCATAATTTATATTCTGGGTGTTGTTCATCTTGATATATCTTTATTATCTCATCATAATCTTCATGATATTTTTTACAAGCTGAAGCAAGGTGGATATCCTTCCCTGTTCTAAACCACTCCAACATTGTACTCTCATTTGCTAAATGAGCTAATATTCTTAATTCAGCTTGTGAATAGTCATAAGATAGGAATAATTGATTTTTTGGGGGAATAAATTGCAATTTAACATCTGGATTTACCATGGTCTTTGGTATATTTTGACCATTGGGGTTTCTACTTGACAATCTTCCGCTAACTGTATTGGAGTTTATAAAGTTCGACCTAGTTATATAACTATGCTTATCATTTACTGATAAATCATATATGGTCTTCTCCCCCTCATATTCCATTGATACCAATTTTGTTAGATATATATCTTTTCTCCTCTGACCATTAACTATACCTGATACCTGTTTTTGGGATATATTATATCTTTCACATATTTCTGCTTGAGTATACCCATTCTGATAATCTTCTAGTACTTTAGAAATGGTCAGTGTATTAAATTTATTAGTACCATTAATACCATTACTAGTAAATGCTGTTCTAGTACATGTATAAGCTCTCTTTATATTTTCTGAATAGGTTATACACTGTAGATTCTCAGGTCTATTATCAAGAGTATTACAATTTATATGGTCTATTACCATCTTTTCTGGTATATGTAACTTATTATTAAAAGCCATCCATACCAAATGGGACACTGAGAAAGAATACTTCTTTTTAGAGTTATTCCTCAGATACACTCTTAACCTCCCAGGTTTCCATTCCCTTGGAACTAATTCATGGGGGTGATTATAATCTAACATACCCCTTCCACCTGGAATTTTTACTGAATATATTTTGCCCTCTGATGAAGCTATGTACCCATCCCAACCTGGTATATCCCTAAATATTATCTCATCATATTTTTTACCTACAATTGGTTTAGTTATATCTAATTTTGAAGTATCATACATTACCACGTTTAGGTTATGCTTAAATATATATGATACCCTCTTCCACCCCTTTGGTGTTAAAAGTTTATGTTCCTTTGTACACCTTAATATATCACCATTTTTAGTAGTGATTTTATATAATGGTTGTTTGCCCTTATTTATGGTATGTGTTACTTGTTCCCAAGTACCCTCATGGGATAATACCCATATATTCTTATCTTCTACATTTAATACCCCTACTTCTTTAGGACATATATCCTCTATCCTTATATCATTTTCTTTACCTATCAATTTAGTATTACCTGATACACAACCATGGATAAGAAATGTAGGGTGTACCCCACCATCACTTTGTACCAAATCCCCTAGTCCAACAATAAAAGTGGAATTTATGGTTTGTACTCCCCTTAAATCCAAAAGAGTATCTATAAACCCAGATTTATCATGTTCTTTTAGTTTTATTAAAGTATCTTCTGCAGTTGATGGATTATTTGTTGGTTTTTTATGTTTATCAACTGTATAAGCAATAACTGGGAATTTGAACCCATGATTTGAATTATATAATAGGTCCACCATTTGTTTTTGTGAACTAAAGTTTACTTCCTCTATTAATTTTAGTTCAGCTTTTGTTGTATACTCCCCAGCTATTATTCTGGATAATTTTTGTTCCCTTGTTTTTACTTGTCTATCTTTTCCCTCTTCCCTTAATTCTTCTATTTCACTTTCTAGAGTTTCAATATAATCTTCTTTTCTTTTCTTTATTATATAATTTTGATATCTCTGAACTGTTCTTATTGACCTTAATTTAGTATTGTATTCATTTATAAGATTATTATATTTTTCCCTTAGTTTAACATTCAATTCAACATCAAATGGTAACCCATTCTTTTCAGCACTTTGTAATACCTTACTTGCTGGCATTATAAGATTCCTATATAAATTATAAAACCCTTTTTTAATTAAGAATGATTCAAAAAATATGGATAACCTAAAAGTAAAATCTGTATCCATACAACCATATTCACATAACTTTTTTAATGGTTTTTTTGACCAAGGTATTGAATCAAATGAATCATATTTTTCATAATCAGAAAACTCAGGTAAAAATCTTCTTACCATATCCTTTAAACCATTTGGTCTTTCTTCATTTAAAAGATATTTAGCAAGCATACCATCTATTACAGTACCCCTTGAATATATATTATATCTTTGGAATATCTGATTATCAAATTTCCAATTCCAAGCTATTTTTACTACATTTGGATTCTCAATTACATTTCTACCAAAATATGTTAACCATTCCAACCATGTTTTATTTATATGGGATTCACTACATTCAAAATGTTGTAATGGTATTGATATCCCAGAACCTGGTTGAAAGGTTACTGATAATATGGTTGGTTTAAATGTATCATTGTATATAGGTTCAGCATTAGTTTCAAAGTCAACAGAAGCATACCCAGTTTTTAGGCATGCTTCTACTAACTTTTCTAATTCACTGTAACTCTTTATTATATGGTACCTGGTTTTCATGTTTATTAATATCCTCTTAAATCATTTAGAGATGTTTTTAATAAAATCCAATCCTTTTTATAAGAATGTATAGAATCTATTGTATGATATAGATAACCAGCTTTTACCCCAATTTTATTTGCAACAAATTCCATAAGCTTCCATGAAAGATAAACATCATTACCAAAATGGGTTACAAAATCTGAACTCCTTTGATGGTAACAAATATTTAATACCTTTTCACCTTTTTGATTTTCTCTCACTAAAAAATCATAATACATGGAACATGGTATACGTTTACTACCATCATAATATTTACAATCATTGTTATATTCCCCATTAAAAATTGGAAGTACTGCTTTTCTTGTATCTGGGTCATTTTTCAGTAAACTAATTACTGACCTTAAAGAATCAAACATTCTTTCAGAATAGGTATAATCAAATTTACCATCTACCAAAAATTGTTCCCATATATCTTTTCTTAATGTCCAAGCTCCACCAGGATTTAATGGTTCATTGTTAATCCTTTCTAAGAATTCATTATCAGCCCATTCCTTTGAATTGGAATATATGAATAACTTGTCTACATTATTTAAACTTGTTAAACAATATTGTTCACAAATAAGTTCTCTGGTTATATAACTCTCATCACCCTCAATAACTTTATTTTGATAGGTTTTGGGTTTAACTATAGAACCCATTTCCCATAAGTTTCTGCCCATCTCTGACATCAACTCATAACAATCATCATAAATTCTCATATTTATTTAGTTTAATAAGTTTGGTTTAATAAGAATAGATTTCAATACTATCAGAATGGTAATTTGCAATCCTTGACTAATGTAACTGGTTTTTTTATGTCTTCTTGTAAAACTTTTGCAACCCTTTTATGTATTTTATATTTTATGCTATCTATTGGCTTTTCTAGAAAAGTATTTAAATCTTCCAATAGTTTTATACTCCTTTTATCCTCTTTTTTCTTTAAAAGCTTTATAATATTCTTATGGGCATGATACATTAATAATACTGTATTATCATTAAACATCTGATTTATATGGAATACCATTTTAAAGTTATTATGACCATAAACATATTCCCCTATCCTTTGAACAAAAAGAAAATCAAATATCAACCTCTTGGTTATTTCTGATGCCCTTAAATAAACTGATATTGTGGGATTATTTTCTTTACATCTTTTACTAAAAACTATGGATAATAAGCATTTCTTACCACATCCATGGTTATTAGTAAAAGACATTGAATAATTATATACTAAGCCCTTTTTATGTAAATCAGTAACTTCCCTCTTGGTTTTATTTATAACAAACTCATCAAGGTAATTAGATACTAGTAATCTCCATTTTGCTTGTGAATAATTAAATAACTTCCCAAAATCAATATTACTTGGTAATCTTGGGTCCATTATACCAAATACCACATCATATAAGTAAGTGGCATTTTTTTGAAAAACAAAAGGAAGACCCTCTTCCCCACTTAAAAATACTTCATTAAAGTATTCCCAAGCTAGAAGAGAGTCTGGAAACCAGGTTATATTGTTATTCATCTTCTTCACCTAAATCTTCAATTGAATCAGTTATGGAACCATCACTTTCCTTAAACTTTATCAGTTTCTTTTTAGTATCTACACTTGAAAAGATATTTAGGTTATACTTGTTCACAAATTTTAAGTATACCTTCTTTATTTGATTCCTTACAAGTATAGAGGGGCATACTTCTGGCAATGGTATTCCATCCCAATTACCAATAATGCAATCCTTAGCAAAAAGTGATTTAAATTCTTTACCATATTTCTCTGGGCTGAATATCTTATATACCCTCATATAAGCTTGATATTTTGGGTCATCACCTTTTTCTGATGCTTTCTTTACTCTTTTTAATGCTTTCTTTAATCTCTTTCTCCTTTCTTCATTTTTTATTTTCTCAATAATAGGTTCTATGGGTTCATACCCATTATAAAGCATTAAACTAGTATCATCTGCAAAAGCTGAACGGATAAATAATTCTACGGTAAACTCTGTATGACCAAAAACATATTCTCCCATTCTTATAGCCAATAATAAATCCCAAGGTAACCTTGTTACAACATCTGAAGCTCTCATTACTATTGTAAGCCTTGGTTTATCAATACCTATCATTCTTGAGAACATCCCAGAAACTAAGCAACCTTTACCATTTCCATGAGAATCTGCAAAATTAAAACCAATATGATAATTTCTGTTTATGGCTTTATTTTTTTCAAGTTCCCTTATTTGTAGTTTTAATTTATCCAATGAATCAAGGTCCAAATAGTTATTTAATAAACTGCTCCATTTAGATTGAGTATAACCCATTATCTTCCCAAAATCAAATTCTGGATCAAATTTGGCTTCTTCTATCAATACTGACATCCCATAAGTATATAGTGAATTAGTTATTGAAGCCCCTTGTCCATCAGAAAATAATCCTAATTTTTCATCTTGTTCAATAAACATTTTGTTTATACTTGCCCAAGCTTCATCTCCGGTTTTAAATACAAAACTTTTCATTAATACTTAGATTTTATTCTGAATTGGTTTATCTTATTCTTCTTGAAGTAAATATAATACAGATTACTTCCATTTACTCCCATTATATTCAATGTACCAAGGAATAATATAAATGACTTTACTATCTCCTCTTGATAAGCTGATTCATTGGTCATCATTTGAGATTGCTTCCATGGTTTATTTTTAAGGAAATTCCTTGATATATTCAGTTCATAGGTTATATCCCAAAGATAACTTTTGTATGAATTATAAAGTTCATAATTGTAGTCTTCACCACAATGTAAAAGTTTAATATTATATTCTGGTATATCAAAATCAACCTTTACTTGTTCATACTTATGAATTAAGTTTACCAAATTCTTCCTCTTCACATCTGGGATTTGATTCATATTTGATAACCATTGTTTACCCAATGCCATCCCATATTCAAGTGTATTTGAGAAGTTTTGTCTCTTATTCTTTGGTAATTTACTTTCAATGTATGAATTAATATCTTCTGGTTGTATATTAGTGTAAATTAACAACTCAATGAAGAAATGTAAAGCATCTGCCATTTCTTCACTTGCATTTTGCAAATGATTCATACATTCAACAAAAGAATTAATTGAAGTTGATGATATAGTGAACCAATTTTGTTTTGTTATTGTTAATTCCTCCACTAATAATAAACTCTCATAAGCTTCTGCAAGTTCCTCAATTACCCTTGAAGTAAAATCTTTTAGGATTAATTGATTGGTTTTTGTGTTTATATTTAATGGGTATTTTGGTAACCCTTCAATGCTTATATAACTATCTAGTAGTTGTTTTTGCATTTCATATATTGATTCCAGATACTTATTATCTTTTGGAATACTTGGTTCTTCTTTTATATCTCTTGAATCCATATCACTCAGTCTTTAATATACCAATCATGGATATAAATATCATTTAACTCTTGTTGTATATTTGTATTTTCCATAATCAAAATCCAGTTGAACCAAATCCTCCTTCTCCCCTATCTGATTTCCCATCAACAATATCATTATACCCATCATTACCTACCTCTATGATATCTGATAATATGATTGGTAAATGCAGGAATTGTATTAACTTTGCACCAGGTTTAATCATAAAGAAGTCTTTTCCATGATTCCTTATTCCAATATGAATTTCCCCAGTGTAATCTGCATCTATTACTTGAGCAGTGAATTGAATACTAAACTTTGTTGCTAATCCAGATTTATTTGCTGCAACTAAAGCAGATTCTTTATTCATTATCCAAACTTTTACCCCTGATGGGATTGTTATATCTGCACCAGGAGCTACCAAAATAAAATCAGGAGTTGTTATAACATTCTTACTATTGTTAATCTCATTGATTCTTTGGATTAATTCAGAATCTAGAACTGGACAGAAGAAGTCTATTCCTGCATCATGTTGATTTGCTCTTTTGGGTAATTGAACATCTCTTACCCTTGTGAAAATTAATTCATTGTTTTTTTCCATTTTGTTTGTTTATTACTGATTTATAAATTGTTCTAGCTTCTTCCCTGCTCAATTCATATTTTGCTTGAATCTTATCAAGGATTATTTTTTTGGGTTCATCTTTCCTTTTCAAATATCTAATAGTTTTTGACACTGCTTTTAAATCTACTAGATTTTCTAAGTCCTTAAATTCATTCTCTTTTTCCAATTGTTTTCTATCTTTTCCAATTAACTCTGCAAATTTTATGCAGCATAATTCTGAATCCCCACACATCTTGCATTCCTTGGTTGATAGGTTATATTCTTTTCCAAAGCATGGGTCCCCATTTGAACCTATTTGAGAAATATCAATTGGTTTCAATATATCTGTATCTTCAAGTTTTATTAATTCCTTTTGTTTTTGTTTCTTTGCCATTAGTTTTGAATTTTAAGTTTTCCAAATGATAATAGGTTTTTTCAAGTTTATTATGGTACCTTGTAAATTTCTATGTTCAAAAAAGAAAAGAAAAAAAGTAACCAAAAAAAGAAAAGAAAAAAGACCATATACTCTAATAAGCTAATATCTAGGTAGCTTGCTACCTAGATAATATATTCAGGCTAATAGCCTGAATATATTTATGGCCTGATAAATATTTATTAGCCTGTATATGTATATAGCTAATAGCCTGATTAATATTTAAATATTTAAAATATAATCTACTTTTAGTCTTCAAAGAATTTACTTTTTATATATCATAAGTTAAACTTAGTTAATAATTTGACCAATATTACTAGTAACTAACTATTATACTTTTTTTGTGTATTCTATTTTTATTACCTTGAATCCTTGTTTTTGGTAATAAACTTTTCTATGATTGCCATGCCTTTTTAAAAAGGTACCTTCAAAAATAAAATCATCAAGGTAGGTTTTATTTTTGGATTCATGTTTCCTAACTAACCTTCCCAAAATTTGAATGGATTTTTCTTGGGAATCCATTGATGCAATATTCTGAAGATATTGTAAAGTAGGTATATTTTTACCTCTTGCAATAACTGTAGTGGATATTAGAATATCTATATTCCCTTCCCTTATATCAGTTAATATTTTATCTCTACCTTTTACATTGTGATGTAAATAGGCAACCCTTAATGGTAATCCCATTTTATTAATCCTTTCAGTATAATATTTATATAAATCCTCACAATGGTCAATAAATTTGCATAATATAACCATTGGAACCCTTCCATATTTATAATTATAAAGCATTCTAGAAAATGAAAGTTTATAGGATTCTTTATTCTCAATAATATTTAATTTATATTCTCTTTGATAATCATTTGGTACCTTTTCCCCAATACCAGTATAAATCATTTTAACAATAACTTTAGTTGCTCTACCTGTTTTAATTTGTTCTGATAATTTAACTTGGTCTACCACATCCCCAATAAATTGCCTTACATTCATATTATGAACAACCCCATTTTTTCTTTCATTCATATAAATGGTACCACTTAACCCAATTCTTATGAAAGAATTATAAAGATATGATATAACTGTTTGATAAGTTTTATTATCTATGATATCTGCTTCATCAATTAAAACCATTCTTATATCTAATAGGTTTTGTTGATATTGCCTTATATTCTTAGATATACTTTGGACCATTGCCACATTAAATTTACCCCATCTATTACATTTAGAACCTTGGATAAATGCAATATCCTCATTTGGTAAAAGTTCAGGAATTTCTCTTTTAAATTGATTGAATAAATCAGAATCATTTAAAAGTAGGATTGTTGGTAAATTACCTTGATAAGCTTTATATAAAGCACAAAATAAAAGGGTTTTACCAAATCCAACAGAATAATCCCCAGCACATATAAGAAAAGGTGTATCACCTACTTTATTATTCAATAAAGTTTTTATAGCTTGTATTTGTCTTGGATATAATTTAATGAGGTTATAATTTGCCCCCAATTGAGTTGGGATTATTGGTTCAATATTTGGGATTATTCTTTTATCGGTTATTTTTATATCCTCAACTCCCCAAGATTTTAGAGTATTATATACCATAGGTAATAACCCTATTTTAAATTCACCATAAGAGGATATATATTTTATATAACCATCCCATTGATATTTCCCTTTTTGGAATCTAGTGATATGCCAAGCATTTGGATGCTTAATCCTAAAAGTATCATACAATTTCATTAATTCTTTTCTAGAACCGTTTAATTGGCACTGATTACAGTTCTTTATTATTATCTCTACCATATTAAGTTATTTTTTAAATGAATCCCAGTCATTTTGGGTTAAATTGATTTTCTTCCTGATTATTAAACCATGTTTTGAAATAAATTGGGTTAACCTTTGTTGGGCTTTTTCATTTCCCAAATCCTCCAATTTTGGAATACCATTACAAAAAGATAAAGCCTCAAATTGGGAATCCATAAATATTTTATAATCAACCCCAATTTTATCAGCTAATTTTCTTGCATGAATGAAATTAACATAATCAGTTGGATTTTTCTTATAATTATTGCTAATTCCAGTCATCTCTAGTATCTTATTTATATAACAATTATAAATTTCATTGGTTTCTTCTTTATAATTGTCTTCTGATATTTCTTTTATTGCCCCATAATAAGTTGATATCCAACTTGCTTTTTGTAGCATCCAATTTGCACAATAACTATAATTTGGTCTATTTGAATTACCCATTAAGTTTAATCCTATTTCTACAAATTGAATATACCCTTGTCTTTTATTAAGGAATTTATAATATGAACAAAATTCATCTATGATTGGTACCAATTCCCTTATTTGAGCCCATTGATTATCTGTTTGTTTTATTTTAGTAACACCCACATGTTTTAATTTTATCCTAACAGAATATATTATATCTGCTAACATATTTGCATTACCAACTGTTGATTGAGTTCTTCTAGATAATATTTTTTGGTTCTTTTTATTATTCTTTAATATTGAACGATGGTCCAGGGAATAATTTCTTGCTGTAGTAAATATGGAATCTATTTTGGATTGGGAAATTTTAACACCCTCTTTTTTAAGGATTTTAATGAAAATGGATTTTGATATGTGAATACTTGGTTCTCTCATTTAAATCTTATATTTGAATTTTAATTCTAATAGTTCCTGATAATCTAGATATCGTTGGGAATATATGAATTTCATGGTTTTTTTCTTACCAATATCATTTACATCTTTACCTTCCGGTAAGAATATAACTTTTACCTTTTTATAATTTATAAGTTTAAATGCCAAATCTATTGCTCTATCTTTTGCATCTGGGTCAAATAATATGATAACCCTTTCCACTGGAGATTTTATAATCTCATTTACCTGGTATCTGGATATTGCTTTACCACCAGATGCAATTCCTTTTTCCCCCATAGTTTGGGCATTTATTGCACCTTCACACAAATAAACAGTTTTATACATATAAAGGGCATCTTTATTATATATAATAAAGGATTTACCTAATCCAGTATCTGATACATCTGGATTATTATATTTTGGACCATTGCCTATAAATAATCTGGCATTAAAATACACTAATTTACCATTTTCATGAAAAGGGATTATGAGATACCCAAAATATTTACCCTGAGTCCCATAACCCCAACCAGACATAGCAACTTCCTTTATATTAAAACCTCTTTTGGTTACATAATTTCTTGCTGATTTAGCAAGTTCAGAGTTACCAACAGTTAATAATTTAAATCCCTCTGGTAAATATAAATCCTTTCTAGATTTTAATTCTACCTTCTCTTCCTTAAATATATAACCTTCATACTTTGCTTGATTAAGTATCTTTATAGCTTCTGCATATGTATCTACTGATTCAAGATACATTACTAATTGTATGGGTGAAGGGTGTTCTCCACACCTAAAACAATTGCACCTATTTCTGGATATATTTATTCCAAATTTACCATCTCTACCACAGTATGGACATTTGCATTTATCCCAACCATGTTTATAGGTGAATGCACCCAATTTTACATGAAAATATTTTTTGAGTTTACCTTTAAACTCATTGGTAAAGTTTGACATTAGATATCCCCCCCTTTATGATTTGCTTTTTCTGGGTCTGCTATTGGGTTTGATTTTTTTACTATACCATTACCAGATTCTTTCTTAATCATATCATCAACAGTTTTACCAATGGTTTTATCATATTTCTCCCTAGCTTCCCTTGAAAACTCTTTCCATCTTTGCCTATCACTATCAAAATTAAATAAACATCTACCATGGGATTTACCATCTCTTTGTACTACAATCTCCATTCTTTGAATCCCATGTTCTTCTTCATCATCAGTGGAATTTAAACCAATAATACATTGGGCATTCCTTATTATAGAGATGGCACTTGCAATATCATTATCCTCGTATCTAGTACCTTTTCTTTTTGATGCTTCCCTTTTTACATGTTGTGCAGTCCAAATTGCTTCTAATTCCAATTCTGAAGCCAGATTATCCAAATCTATATAAACATTATTTATACGTTCAGTATCATCTTTATCTTTTGATATAGAAGCTAATTTAGCTGCATAGTCAATCATTAATATATGAATCTTTATCCCAGTATCTGCTTCTATTTTCTTTATTATACCTTTAATAACATTTGCATCTGATACTAGAGCAGGAACCCTTTCTACTATAAATTCAACCCCTAACCTTTTATATTTTCTCATATGTCTCTGTTCAAGTTTATCTTGTTCACCAGATACAATTTCTTTTTTGGTTTTATTAAGAGTTGATTGAACCATTCTCTCCATAATTTGATTCTTACCATTCTCGGTATCAATATATAATACATTCTTTTTCATGGTAAGATATCCTCTTGATATATTTATTAATGCAAATGTTTTCTTGGCTTTTGGTTTATCTAATATTACAAATATACTACCCTTAGAATATCCTCCACCATTTGATAGGTTATTTAATTGCCAGTATGGAGTGGGGATTATATCTGGGTCAACTCTTCTCATTAATTGTCTTTTCACTGTTCCACCAACCATATATAATGGTTCATCTTTTTTCTGTGGTTTTGAATTTCTGATTATTTTTGATACCTTATTTTGGTAATCCTCATATAGATTAAAATTAGTGAAATCCATGGATTCATTTAGGGTTTTCATTTCTATATAAGCTATGAACTTAAATATGTTCTCCTTTATAACATCTGAATCCCTTAATGGTATTGAATATAGGTTATTTATTATCCTATTAATATTTGGGATATCTTCCTTAGTAACTAAATCAACAAAGTCCTTACCACTTAATAATGAGTTACAGGTTTCTTTTAACAAGGTTTCACTTGGTAACTTTCCATATTTTCTATGAAACTTCAATAATGATTCCATTATTATTGAATGTTCTATTAGAGTAAAGTAACCTGGTTTTATTTTTTGAATAATTAAAACTGATTCCTTATTTTGTATTAGGAACCTTAAAACTTCCAGTTGGAAGTCAATGGTAAAAGTGAATTTATCACTCTGATTAATTTTCTTTTTAAATTTAGTTGCCATGTCTTTACATATATGAAAGTTGTATCTATGAGTAGTCTTTTCTAGATTCATTTATATTTCAATTTTATAAAAATCAACACATAGGGTGAAAAAGTTGATATATTTTCATACAAGTGATAAAATTATTATATATATTTGCATTGTTAAATAATTAATCTATTAAGTTATGAGTAAACAAGGTACTAATGGTTCAGAAATTCATAGGATAAAAGAATTTACCCATTATAACAGGGAAGAATTTGAAAGAATGTATAAAATCTGTAAACCACTAATTAAAAAGCTATCTAAAAATATTGATTCTAGAAGATTCAATGTTAGTCAAGATATAATTCAAAGTTATTTTTGGGATAAATTCTTATATGTATATAATAAATATCAGGATAAATATACCGAAGATAGATTAAAAGCTACATTAATAACTTCTTTACAAATTTTTAAGAACAAATTACTTAGGAATGCTTATACTAGACAAGCAGAATTTAATCAAGAATTAACTTCATTTGAGGAATTATTTGATAATAGTAAAGAAGATAAAGATGATAACCAAGAAAAGGATATTATTGAAAATGAACCAGAAGAAAATAATTTCTCTAATATGCTCCATGAATATATGAGAGAAAAATTAACCCCTGATGAATATCTGATATTTGTTACAGAATTGGACCCTCCAATGTTTCTCAAAGAAAAAATGAAAGAAGCTCATGGTAAATTATCAACCTTGAATTTAATTGAATACTTTGAATTACCAAAAACACAAAGAGCAGCTGATTATATAAGCAATATGAGAACCCATATTAAGAATACAATTAAAGAAGCAAAGGAACATTTTTCTAAACGCTAAAAGAGGGCAACTTGGTCACCCAAATTACCCTCACCATCAACTCAACTATGGTAACAAAAGAATGAGTTATAATTGTTCATCTATTTCAATCAGTGAATTTACTAAAGAATCCACTAATCTGGAATTAATGGTTTTATCTTTTAGAAGTATTACTTCTTCTTTATTATCCTGGAATAACCATTCTATTAGAACAGCATAATAGTTTCCCATTAATACTGTGAAATTACTTTCCTTGTCTGGGTCACCATCAATATAATCTGCTCTTGCATTTATACCGGGAAAATCATTTTTTAAATTATTAAAAATAATGGTTGCAAATTTATCAGAAATGGTTTGCCCCTTTGAAGTATAAATTTCAAACCCTTTTGCATTTAACCATTGGGTACCATCCCCAGCAGCATTATTATGCAAACTTACTAGAAATTTATATTCACCAGGACTTGATTTTATATTATTTGCAATTTCTTTTCTCTTTGATAAGCCTATTTCATTTTCTGTTTCATTTGTATATTTAACCCTAAAATCATTTAGGATAAGCCTATCTTTTAGTTTTTTGCATATTTCTCTACTCCATATATATTCTAAATGGGTACCATCTGGTGAACGTTTACCTTTTACATCTGACCCATGTGCTGGGTCTAATATAACTATCAATTTTCTCATTGTGGTATTTTCTTAATATATGAAAGCTTTAGACCATTTATAAATATAGAGGTTGATTGGTCCATATTGGATATGGTAAAATCATTTTTTGGTATATATACCTGTTCAAAAATAAAATCTTCAACCATTTGAATATCATCATCTTCTACTATAAAACTTAAAACCTTTTCATTACACTTAAAGTTTGATAGATATGTGGTTAGTTCTGAAAATTCATTTCTAACTAACCTATCTATTTTTACTTTTATTTTATTTTTATCGTCTATATGGTTTTCTAGCCTTATTCTAAGAATGTAATATTTAATTGCTTGACTTAAACTATTAAAATTTCTTCTCACTATTACTTGAGCTTGTGAAGGACCAATATCCCCTTCTGCAGAAGTTTCAAAATATTCAGTAGTTTTGACAGCTGCTCCATATATGGTATTTAATTTGCCAGATAATACAAATATTTGCCATATAAACAATATTACAATTATGATTATAAAAATCATAAATACACCAAAGGCTACTCTTAATGCACCAAAATCATTTGCAGCTTGGGCAATTCTAATAGAGGAATCAGTAACTTTATTAACTGATTCAGTTAAATTGTTAAGGTTTTCAGTTTGAAGTAGGATGGATAACATAATTGGGTCAATTTTGTTGAGGTTCTATTTCTATTGGTATAATTGTAGGTATTTCTGAAATTAATTCTATGGTATCTTTCGTGAATGGTTTTACATTTACTGGTATGTATTTATTGAGTAAATTGACAAAAGCATTTTTTACATTATCTATATTATCCTGAATAGCATCATACATACCTTTTGGAATATAGATATTGGCTTTTATAGTAGTACATGATGTACAATCACCGTATGGATATAATCCTTTCCAATCACCATAGTATTCATTTTCTCCACTATAAGTACTTACTACGTCCTCGAATACAGCGCCTATAAGTCTATAGTTAATACCTGGATTATTACTTGGTTTATTACTATATCCATCCTCGAATAGAATTTCTTCTAATTCAAATCTTACTCCATAAAATCTACCAAGTATTGTATAAAAATCCTGAGTGCACCTTATTTTATATAAAGATACTGCATATTTTAAAATACTTCTAGTATCTGCTTTTGGAAATCCATCTGGAGTATTTAACCAACTAGCTACATTTTCTTTAGTAAAAGGTACACCTTTTACTAATACCCCATAAGCATAGGGTATATAATCAAAATATTCCCAAAAATAATTCAGAAATATATCAGGGGTAACATCCACATCTAATATATCCATAAAATTATCTATATCTGGTATAATATCAGTATCTAGATAATTTGAACATACTTCTATGAATCTTTCCAGAATACCTTTCCCATTCTTATCTTTATAAGTATCATAATCCTTATAATAAGCTGGAAATAAATTAGGAAATACCCATTGTTTAAAACTCTTAAACGACTTCATTTATTGATAAGGTTATATTTTGATTTTCTATGATTGGAATTTGATAGGATAATGGATATAAATCCTGATTCATAGGTAATAATGTTAATTCATATTTATCATTTTCACCATAATCCAGATTTTCTGATGGTTTATTTATAGTGATTTGAAATATTATTTTTGTTTGGGTTTCTAAATCTAATACATTTATCACCTCCCCATAAGAACCCTTACCTAATATTCTATTATCTGAACCTTCCCCATAGTATTTTTGTATTAAAACATCATAATGTTTATTAGCAAAAAATGTATTTACTATAACTATATATTCTTCACCAGTAGTAACTGGATTTATGTTTTGAACAAAATATGAAATATTTAATGGTAAATTCGTATTTTTTTGGGGAATTGGATATGGTAGTTGATATAATTTATTTATGGTAAGGTAATCAACCATACTTTGATTATCAATTAAAGCATATATATCTGATAATCTTACTGGTTTGTTTATATCTGAATTATTGTAATCATAAGCTGTAGTTAAAGCTTTCTTTACTTGATTTGAAATATCATTAGATTTAAAGGATTTTTTCCCAGTTATGGTTATATCCAAAAATACTTGGGATTTATGGGTAGATAATACTTCTATGCTAGTAGTAATTACTTTACTTTTGGATATTGTTTTTTCAACAGAATCTAATAATGCACTAGAAGCTTCCCCTCCACCATCTGGGGTTATATAAATTTCTACATATCTTCCGCAAACATAATTTGCATAAGCTTTATCTACCCCACCAACCATTTTGGCAATAGCTTCAAAATCTTCTTTAGTAATTGCTACTCCAAGGGTTTTTATTGACAAAGGGATATGATTCTTTAACATATTAAAAGTTTCATAGTCAGAACCACCAGTAGCTGGGATTACATTATTAATTGTAATCTTATTGTCTATAACTTGAATATCTTGTGGTACAGTAGTAAAATTATTGGTAGCTATATTACCAGCTGAACCATAGGTTAATGAATATGAAGCTTCTATGGTTGCATTATATTCTGGTTTCATACCAAATTGACCATCACCAAATTTTATATATGGTCTAAGTTGTTCATCTACCTCTATCTTATATACTTTATCCCTTGATGAAGAATAAGCAAAGGTATCTACCAAAATCCAGGGTTCATCATTGATATACAGATTCATTGAACCTTCTACATATTTTTGGTCTGAGGGTATATCGGTTATATATATTATGGAATCTGGTGATAATATATTTCCTAATTGGATTCTATCTGGTACCCCAACTGATTTTTGTTGTACTAATGGTACAGTTACATAATAGGAGTCTTTATACCAAATAACAGTTTTTGTGGATATCCAGGTTTTACCATCTGAAGATGTAAATTCAGTATTTAATGGAATTGTTATATCCTGACCAATTGGAGTATCATCATTCTTATATAGAACAACATCTACTGTAGCTGGAATTGCGGATTTAATATGATAATCTACTAGTTTGGCATGTTTATATAAAGAAGAATATCTTCTAGCAGTTGGAAGAAATGCTTCTCTTGCCATATTATCAATATAATAATGAATTACTTCTGCAATAGCTGCAAAAATGGATATTATGATTACAAATATATTCCCTTCACTATAATCAGTTATTTCTGGGATTTGTAATCTTAATTCGGATATTAATTTAGCTTTAATATCATTAAAAGACCTTTGATAAGGATTTAACCAATTATTACTAGTTGACATTGATGGTATTATTTGATGGATTATATTCAAAATTTAATTCACTTATTGAGGTTTGATTTTGGATTGCAAACCTAATTTGTATATGGATTTTATCATATACTCTTTCTGATTGAACATCTAAGGCTGTTATCCTTGGTTCCCAGGAAACTATGGAATTTTTCACAAAGGTTTTTATCATGAAGGATAAGGCTTGAGTATTTGGTTCTTCAATACACTCCCACACTCTAGACCCAAAATATTCTTGCCTTATCCTTTGACCTAATTGATATGTGAAAAGAGAAGTAAGGTTCTGTTTTATAAGATTAATATCTCCTTTTAGGTTTCTCCAAGAGATTTTATTTACAATTGTACCATCTGGTTGTACAACTTGTTCTGGGTTCCCATTTTCATCTAACACTGTGATTAATTTTATTGGGAAATATGGACCAGTTCCTATATAGTTGAGTTGTTCTAGATTCATAATATTAAATTATTAAGATATTGTATTACCAAATGTACCAGTTACTGGACCCATTGAAGTTACTAGACCAGTAGTATATGTAATGGTAGCACTTTTAATAGCATTAATAATGGCATCTGCCAATTTATCTGATACTTTATCTAATGCTCCATCCCTATCATCATCTGCTTGATTCATTACTTCTGTAAAAGCAGATTTTATTTCTGATTTAATTGTTTGTTTTACTAACATAATTTCTATTCCTCTAAATAATTATCAAGTGAATTCTTAATATCAGTAAAAGTTTGTGCATTTATTGGGGTACCAGAAGGACCTACTCCAGTAGTTACTGTTAATTGAAGTATAGCATCTAATATTTGGGTTAATGTTTTCTTTAAACTAAAATCATCACCAAAATTAAATGTAAAACCTTTTTGGGTCATTTTAAGACTTGGTCCTTCTAATATTGATATATTTACTTTGGAGTTAGTTTGTATATAAAGCTCCCCATCAATATCTTTTATAAATATCTTGTTACCTTCTGGGGTAACCAATCCTATTGAATTATTATCTTTTAAATCATCTGGGGTTTCTCCAGTTGCCCAACCATGATAAGACCACAATGGTTTAAATGGGTCCCCATTTTCAAATTCCACATATACAACTTCTCCAATACGTGGGGTTATTAATTTAATCCCATAATTTATACTACCAAAACTAGTAGATTTTGGTAAAGCTATTACATTTATACCATTTTGTATTGATGGGATATATAGGCTAAGTCTATTCATCCCAGTATCATCTTTATTATTAGTTACAACTCCACGATATACGGAGTAAAATCTACCAATATACTCTACTCCATACCTTTGTATAATTTCAACTAAATTTGACGACATATTTATTAGTTAAAATAATGAATTTATCATAAAATCATTTTCACTATCAATTTGTTTTGTTGGATAATCATATTGTATACTAGCTTCAGATGTATCCACAGTAACTGATATACTACCATCTGGATTTACTTCCCCAATAATATTTTTATCTGGGTTATCTTCTGATACTTTTTCTACACTAGCTTCTAGCCCCTCGGATACACTCATATTCCTAACTTGGTCTTCTGTCCAATTCTTTGACCATTTAGAAATATCACTTTTAATATTTTTCAAAAAATTATGAGTTGATACCTCTGAGCTTACTACTACCCTATTGAGTAATTTATTTTCTTGAACAAATTCTATATCACAGGTATATCCACTTCCTTGGGTTATATTATGAGTTACTTTTTTTGAGTACCATTTACCGGAATATAAACTGGATACATTCTGTATTATAAAATTCATAGATGATTCAATGGTTGGGTCACCTAATACAGTAGCAGAGGCAGTTATTTGATTTGTTGTACTATTTTCCAAATCATTACCCATTGCTACACCACTATCAAGTGCACCTTGATTAATAGCTTTTAAACCATCTACTTGAAAAGTTATTTCATACAAATCATACAATACTTGTTTATTATTTTCTTCAAATTGTGGGATACCCATCTGGATTAATTTTAACCCATAAGGTTCATCATTTGATAATATCAAATCCCTATTTTTTCCTGAATATTCCCATTCTCTTACATAATCTATACCTCCACCACCACTATTTATATCTGGAGCTCTATAATTATCTGACCTAACTAAAAATTGCCTTTTAACTTGTAAATATGGCATTTTATCTACAACCCCATGTAATATATCAGATATTGATTTTTCAGAAGCATTTTCATTAAGTCCATTTTTATGTTCTAACTTGGTTTTAAAGTTTGCTTTAAGTTCTGTTACAAAATCCTGAAGTTCTTTTTGAGTGAATACTACAGTATCCCTTGATTTACTAGTACCCTCATCCACACTATTATAATGGGGTATATTCTTATATGGGTTAATATAATCACCCCTTAATTTACCATTAGGCTCTTGAACTACATCCTTAGCTGAATTATTATTTTGAATAAGAGAACCAGTATAAGTATCATAGGCATTAAAATAATACCCCATACCAATGGTAGAATAAGTTTGCATAGGAACCAAACTATCTTCATACTCCTTTTTTAAATATAAAACTGATTCTGGGGTATTTACAGCCTGTTCAGATTTAGTTTTAATGGTTTTATCTTCTGGTGATACTTCTGAACCTTTAGTTACAGATACTGTTTTCTTTATAAACTTAGATTCTACTGAAAAATGTAATAATTCCCCATTACCACCATAATATGTATATATTTTAGATATTGGTCTATTGTACTTTCTATTATGAATCTCCAATTTACCATCTCTACCATCCATATAATATGGCCCATTTGGTATATTATTTATCAAATCGTGAAATTGGGACCATATATTTTTACTTGTACCTTTAAGTATACGAGAAAAGTTATATTTCTGTTGTATATTTATATACCCGTATTTATTTGGGAATAATTTAATCATTTCGTCCATTCTATTATATAACTTCTTTCGTTCCTCTTCACTTATATTGGGATTTATCTCAAATAAAACTACTGGTATATAATCTTGATAATTAACAGATTCTTTTTGCTCTAAAAACTTATAAATGGGGTAATCTGAATTAATTCCTTTTCTACCATTACCTAATACATAATTTCTACCAACTACGCCAGATTTAGATACAGTTTCATAATCTGCTACTTGACTTGGGTCTACTACTTTATAAAATTTTTTGACTTCTATAACATCCTGACTTTTATAATCATTTATGGTAAAACTTTGGTCATTTGGTAAACCAGATACTAAACATTTAACATATTCAGAAAATAAATAGGCTTCAGAATTATTCTTATAATAATTTGAAGGTGTATTTTTTAACATTATAGAAGAATCAGCTATATCTAAATCTATCTCTACACCATTACTAGTAAATTCAACTTTTACTCCTATTATGATGACTTTTCTTACTGGCCCACAAAAAATGGAAGATTCTGATAATACCCAGCCCCATTGTAATCTTAACCCCATTTGATAACCAAGAGCTGATAATGATATTAAATCTGGGTTATTACATATAATATGAATATTACCATTATCTTCTCGTTCTTCATCGTATACATAGGTAAATGATGTAACAAGGTCCCCTATTGGTAAACCACTAACTGGGTCTATAATTGGATTACCCTTACTATCAAATATGGATATATATGGGGTACCGGTACCATTTAATAAAATATTTTCACTATCTCCCATGATAATTTAAATTGATGGTATATAAATTTCCATACCTTCCTCTAATTCAGTAAATGGGTTAAATATACTGTTAATATCAGCTATATAAACCCAATAACCAGAATCACCATAATATTGAAAAGCTATACTTTGTATAGTTTCTCCTTCTTTTACTGTATGTACTACAGTATTTTTTACTCTTTTATTTGAGTTCCTTTCTAATATAATATCACCATTATCAAATAATATGGCTACTGAATCAGAATATGGATTAAAATCTGCCATAACTAAAATGGTTTTAACTCTGTTGGAATAGTTGTTTTTGGTATATTAATAAAAGTAGGGGAAGTAGAAATAGTTGTTTGAACCCCTCCTACTTCTGATGGTCTTAATTTTTGTAATTTTTCTGGTGAACAAATATCATTATGAGTAATATTCTTATTAGTCACTCTTTTAAATACTAATGATTGAGTTGCTATGCTTGGCAATAAACCAAGGTTTATTGTTTTGGATACACTTCTTGAAAACTCATCAGTATCAATTGAATTACCACTATACCTATCTTGAAAATTATTCAATTTGTAGCTCGCAGAGTAAAGAATAAATAAATCATTATCAAATATACCAGAAGTACCCCATGAAATTCTAAGAACTGGTGGGGATTGGTTATACCCATTTGCTTTGGACCATGATTCCAATAATTTGCATTTGGTTAAAACATCTTCTCTATTCATAGGGTCATTAGAATACCATGATATATCAAATGATATTGTATCTTCACCACCAGTGTAAACCATGAAAGGGTTATTCCTACCCATGGATTTTACTGATACCCAGCTTGTTTGGGTATCTACTGATATTTCATTAGGTCTATTTTGGATAACAATGGATATAGCAGGACTTACATTATCATTTACAATAATAATATTGTTTTTAGGTATTAGAGTTTCTCTTTGAAGCTTCCTTATACCTTGATTTAATGATAAAACCAAAATACCAGGATTTGAACCAGCATTATCTGATTTGAATGAGGTGTTTACTAGTGAATTTTTATTTGGAGTGGTTAATCTTCTAAAAACAGTTCCTCCATTTGTACTAGTAGATGAAGTTTGTCTAGCTGTTTGTAAACCTATACCAAAGGTTTCTTTTATATCTCTTATTACTCCACCAAATTCATATTCTAGAAAATTTATCTTTGGGAGCTTAGGGTTTGCCCTGTTAATAAGTAACGTAGCTCTAAGAGCTTTGTTATCTATTGGGCCTAAACCATTATTTGTAATACCAGCAATAGCATTATCTATTTTGGCAGATAATTTATTTCTTGCTGAATCAACTATATTGTGTACTAAACTAGCCATAAATCAATTAATTTACCCAACTTTTATACCATTTGTTTGATTTGAATCATCATTCAAATCCACAATTTTTCTAGTAATTTCCTTACCATTCAAATCTTCTAACCTAAGGGTTAAAGTTTGATTACTTGATTTTTTATTGAATTTTTCTATGGATTCTCTCAACAATCTTACTTCACCAGCTAAATCCAAACTTTTACCAGATGCCAACCTTTCTTGTTCTGTAGCATATCTACCAGCTAGAGTATTTACAGAATATGTATTCTTTTTTATCTCTTCGGTATTTCCCTTTATGGCATTAGCAACCATTTTAACCAATGGTACTAATATCATTGCCCCTAAACTAACTAAACTTAATACACCAAATAACTTTGAACCAAGACCTAATAATTTTCCCCAAGTAGATTGGGTACCAGTTGTTGTAGCACCACCAGTTCCAAAAAATCCACTAACAACTTGTTTACCAGTACCATGGGTTTCTGTATACCTAATAGCATCCCTTTCTTTCATAAAAGTTCCTTTACCTAACCCAGTAACTGATTGGTCATGAGACCTCCATCTTTTGGTTCTTTGGTCATATACTACACCACCAACTGGGGTCCCAAGATGTTTAGCCATAGAAGCATAATACGGTAACCCATAAGTAGCTTGAGCATTTAATAACCCTTGTAATCTCATATAATTCTGTAAATCAAGGGTAGCTCCTTGCCAACCACCTCTGATTAACCTGAACATATTAGTAAATCCAATCTGGGTATCACTCCTTAATAACCTCCATTTGGTAATTAGTTGAAGTACCTTAGTTCCAACTAATCCAATAAATGTAGATAATACAAATACCTGGGAAGCAAAAGCCCCAACTGGGGTAGTTACAAATTCTCTTACTGCTTCTATAATTTGAGATATGGTATTTAGGATTGGCATTAACGCTGGTGCAATTTGTTCTGTGAATGCCACCTTTAAATTCTCCCATGCAGATGATACCTTATCTATAGAACCAGCTAGAGTATTCATTCTTTTATCAACAATATCTTTTGCAAATCCTGCTGAATTATTCTGGATTTGGTCTAATAGATTCCTATATCCTTCTAGGTCATTCATAATAGCATTTGCTGCTCTTTGACCTCTGACACCAAATATAGCACCAATAGCTTTACCTCTATCAATTGATGGTAAATTTTCAACCCCTTTGCTTATTTTTTCCATGATGTCACCAAAGTCTATAAGGTCTCCTTGGGCATCCACAAAATCCTGTTGAGATAATCCCATTCTTTGTAAGAATGAATAGGCATCAGTTTTTGGGTTAAAGGCTTTTATAAGGTATCTTGCCATGTTACCTAATGAAGTACCAGCCATTGAACCTTGTATACCAGCATTACCAAGGGTACCAATCATTGCAGCTACTTCTGGAAGTTCCTTCTTTAACATAACCATATCAGCTGCAGAATATTTAATGGATTCTGCTAAATCTGTCATGGATATATTTGCAGAAAGTGTTGCTTTGGTTAACTGGTCTCCAACTAATTCTGAAGCACCATCACCTACAATTTTAAAGGTCTTCATAACATTGGTAATTAAGTCTGCAGCTCCACCTTTACCACCAAGTTCCATACCAGTAGCATTGGCTACATAAGCTGCACCCTTAATCATATCATTAACCTGTTCAACTGTATTACCAGCCATTGCTAGATATTTCATACCAGAAGCAATATCTTGGGAACCAAACATGGTTTCAAGACCCAAGGATTGAGCAGTTTCCGATAGCATTTGTAATTGCTCCCTGGTAGAACCAGTAATAGCTGATACAGTGGTCATGGTATCAATAAATTCAGCACCTTGTAATACTGTATTAGTTATTCCAGTAGCAACATTTAAAAAACCATTATATACATTACCAAGAATACTATCTGCAGTTTGAAGATTTGCTGTTACTGCTTCCTTAGCTTCATTATGAAGTCTTCTAATTGCAGCAGAAGCATCTTTAGCTTGATTGGAGAATCTATCTTGAAGTACTAGAGCAATACCTATTTCCAAGGAATTACCTCTTAGACTTCCACTGGTGACATAAGCCATGATATTGGGGGTTATTTTTTATTTAGAGAACCAAAATAATCAGACGCCAATTTTAATAATTTTAATCGACGTCTGATTGGTAAATATAACAATTCAGTAAAACTGATTCTTATTTTTGCTTGATGTAGGTAAAAGAAATCTCTCTCTAAATCTCCCCCGGATAGAAAAAATCCTTGATAGCCATGATATTAATATCAGCTGACATACCATTATGGGGATTCATTAGAGTACAAATCCCTGAGAATTCAGGGTCTATAGCTTTTACATTAGTTCTTATCTCTCTCATATCCTTCATTGAGAATAAATGGAAAGAAGATACTTTTTCCCATTTTCCATCTACTAATAGGCACAAATTCCTTGCTACTAGAGCTTTATTTTGGGTTCTTTGTTCTAATGGTAAATTAACTAAATAAGATTCACTAGCTCCAGTTAATAAATCAAATTTAACCTCTTTACCAGATGATAATGAAAAAGCTATATCTTTAGTTTTATCTTTTAAAGGATATGGTTTTATAGCATTTGGTTTACTAGCCAAAGTATCATCATCAATTTCCTTTGAATAATCAAATAAGTATTCATCCAATGGTTGGCAATAAGTACTTTTTCCTCCCCCATCAGGACCCCAATCATATTCAAACTCTAAGTCTTCCCCATTAGATAAAATCCTAGATTTTATTAGGATTGCATATCTATCTAATGATGGCATCATATGAGCTTGTTCTACTGTTAATTTTCTATTAGTTGTAGAGTTGGTATCAATTACTATACCAGCTATAAATCTTGAAATATTTATTAATGTCGAAGCTTCTGATGGGTTTGATAAAATATCATCATCTGCTCCATTTTGTTCCCTAATGGTATATTCATATCCAGAGGGTGCTGTAAATGTTACATTGTAACCTGTTAATTCTTCTTTTTCCATGTTGTGTTGAGTTTAAATGGTTATAAAAAAACAAAGGGAGAACCCAATAATATATGAGCCCTCCCTTTTTCATAAAAGCAATATTATAATTTATCACAAGTACCTACTGAGAACTCTATTTCTTCAATTGAATTATCAGAACTCATACGGTCTAATTCTTGCCCATTTACTCTAGTGGGCCATACTTCAGTTAATACCCATTTATTTAGAACTGATACTCCATCTTCTGCTAATTCTTTTACAATTACGGTTTGCCAATATTGGCTAGGAGTTAAACCACCACCATTAATCATATCCTGAACTGAGAATAACCAATCCCAGAACCAGGTATCAGAACCAGAAGTAGTTTCAAGTTTCTGAGCAGTCATGGTACCTACTGAAACTCTACCACCAGTTTTAACTGAACGGTTTACATCCCCATGTTCTACTTCTTCTATTGTAATCTCAGGTAAAGTTACAGTCTGAAAAAGATAAGCATTTATTGGATGTGAAGGAAATTCTATGGACCATAAAAATTTCTTTCTTGGATTTTTTACTTGAGCTGGCATAATCTTATATCTTTAATAAATTTACTCTGCTGATATGTTTACATCTTTTGATACAGAATCAATTACAATATCCATGGTTACTTCTTGCAAGGGAACAATCTCTTTATATTTCAATATAATATGATATTTTCCCTGTCTTACATCAGCTTCATTATTTACTACCAAATCATCATATGATTGAGCATCTTGGTCACCCATCCAGGTATATTCGGTAATAGCAGTACCAATTAAGTCATCAAGAATTTTCTTGGCTTCATAATAGATACTTTGCCAAGTAGACCAAGTATTGGGTTCTTCCAAATAACTTTCAAGAATAGGTCTTAGATTCTTTTTTAGATAAAGATTCAATCTTACAATTGAAAGGAATTTTTCTGAATCTGATTTGGGATTAGAAGTAAACCCATGCCAAAGCATAGTTCTTTTTCCTTGGGTTCTAGTATCTTTTATTACAAAAAGATTGCAATACCATTCTGCTAATTTTTGGAGTTCTTCTATTTTACTAGGTCCACCCAAATTTTCAGTTACGGGACCCAATGCAGAAGCAATTACCCCCCTATTCATACCAGAGAATGAATACCAAGGACCATATTGAGAAGCAGAAGCATCACCCAAACCAATTGCTGAACCAAGAAGGTCACAGTTTTGTAAAGTCCCATTTGCATCATAATATTTAATACCACCAGCAAAATATGCAATATTTTTAGCATACCCAATCTGTGGTACTAAAGTTTCTAATTGATTTATGATACCATCAGGAGTTTGTACTTTTCCTTCTGAATCATATTTGGGAACCTCTACATATAATACAGTTTCAAAATTTGCAACTACATCTTTTGCAATTTCTACATAGGCAGATTTCCAACCATTAGGGTCTGGGTCTACTCCAGGTCCGGAGGATTTAGCTTTTACCATATCATTTTGATGAATATGGGAAGCTATTAATTGGTAGCCATCTGAATAACCCTTTAAAGCTTCATAAGCTTCAACCCAAGTAGCAGCACTTGATTTACCACCATTATCACCTTCATTTATAATTACAAGAGGAGATGAAGCAGTACTTATTGCTGTATTATCAAATAATACTGAACCTTGCCAATTAGAATAACTAGCAAGAGTAGAAACTACTCCATTAATACCTTGAGCTTTAAGTTTATTATTAAACTCATCATCAAATGATGCTGTTGATTCATCTGAAGCTAAAACCAATTCTATATTGGGTGTATTGTTAATAAAATCCTGTAAAACCTGAGATTCTACAAATATACTTGAAGAACCAGTTTTTGAACCAGAGAAGAATTGATTAGTGGATATAATATCTTCTGCAGCTATTTGCATTTGATAATCATGTTCACCATCTGGGTCATTATCAATGGTTGTATAAGCTTTAAACTGCTGGAAATAAATTTTTGTAGTAGGTCCTTCTTGGGCATAAAATCTACCATAAAAATTTCTATTTAACCCATAACCAGTATCATCAAGAATTGGGCTACCCGCTTCTTTAGTATTGATATTCAATATCATTGATATAGTATCATCACTATTTGGGTCTTCCAATTTGATTGTTATTTTGGTTTGTGAACCTGTTGAACCTTCACCCGTTGTAGAACTGAAGGTATAGGTTTTAGCTTGTCCTTTTGCTACAGTAGTTTCTGCACCAGCTACTCTTGATACCCTAATCTTTGAACCTATTTCAAAGGCTTTCATAATATTAGAAATAGAACCATCAGGAACTATTTCTTCCCCATACACCCTTTGGAATTGGGTATAGGTTGAAAAAACCTCATCTGGTTGATTAAAAGGACCCTTAGTAGTACGAGCCATTACATGGGATACCCCTAATAACGGTACAGATTGCTGTACATTGTTGTTTTGAAAGTTGAATTCAACTCTAGGTGTATTAGGCATACTTTTTATATTTTGGGATTAATAATTTGTTTATTTTGAAACTTCTATTAGGTTATATCCATAATTTTCTAATAGAAGTGTTATATCTGTAATAGGTACAAGGTCTGCTTTTTCTGTAATTTCATTTATTACACAATCCTGAATAACAAATTGGTAAACTTTCTCTAATAACCCAAAATCTAAATTAGGAATATCAAAGAAGTTTACCAATTCCAAAAATATATTACCAGAAAATAAAAATTCATCTACATTATAAGGTTTTAAATAACCCCTTTGTGGGATACTATAAAACATTACCTGATGTAATAATCTTAGGTCTTCTTGATTATTAGCTATTAGATGTATATCTATAAATTGGTCTATGGTTTCGTATGGTTCTTCCGTTGCTGTAAATCCTATTCCTTCCTCTTTTTGTATAAGTAACTTAGGTAAACCAATTCCACCAGGGTAGAAACCCCTTGCATTAACTACTATCCTTGGAGTAAGTTTCTTATCCTTGGATTGATTATTCCCAGTACCAAATACCCAAATATATTTATTTAATTTATCCATGTCTTCTTTAAACCTCTTTTGGTTTTCAATACTTATGGGTAAATAATTATTTGGGTCTAGTGAATATCCAAGTTTTATAGAAGCATTAAGCAAGGCTTGATATATTGACCTTTCTATGATTTCTTGTGAGTTTATCATATTTATTACCTCCATCTAACTTGGTTGGCTCTTATACCAAAACCATATAATTGTTTTCTGATATTTTTTATAATCATTGACCTTAGTCTATCTTTTCCACCAACTGCATTTATTGCAGGATTCCATAATGGTCTTGGTGGTATAGTTCCTGATGATTTACCTCCACCTCTTCCACCGGTCCCATATTCAAGAATTCTTGCTAATTCCCCAAGAGTTATACCACCTGATGATGACCTTCCTTTTGACCTTGGTAATCCAACAAGTGTTCTATCCTTGTATTTGAATAATCCTATTGCCCTATAATAAGTACCAGTAAGGTAATAAATTGGATGTTCCCCATATTTCTTTGTAGTGATAGGACTATGGGGTTCCCAATTTATACCTGTACCTTTTGGTGGAGTTCCAGTAGCTATGGAAAATAATACAATCTTTAATAAATCCTTTGAAAATTTATTTACTGCTGTATCATACCCTTTTTTAATACTGGGTCCAAGATTATCAACTAATTCTATGGCTTTATGCCAATCACCATATAACTTTATTTCTATTGGAAGGTTACCAATTGAAGGTATTGATAAATGTGGTATTTTTTTAGCCATAGAAGAGTTTTACTTTTAATGTTTATATAGAAACCTAGCAACTAAATACCCAGCTACTAGAGAACAGGTTGACCATAATATAAGTAATAATGATTCCCATATTGGAAGATACTTCCAAAGGAATGCAACTACTATAAACATGGCTATTAAATAGATAATTAACCAAAAGTATGGTGATTTAATCCACTTTTTCATAAGTTATAATATATCCATTACTTCTTTGTTAGGATTAGGTAGTAATACAGTACCAATAATGATTAAATCAAAACCACTCATACCACTACCATTTTCACTTTTTACTAGACTTACTTGATATCTTACCCAACAATTATTTAAACTTGAAACCATCATTTCTATTTCGGTAAGATTACCATATATACCACTTATTTTATGGGGAGTACTCCATTCAACTATACCACCCACTCCATTACTTCTTGGAATATATATTACTGAATCCTGGAGCGAACCCAGGTTCGCTCCCCAATTAGTGATATTAAGTATTATGGTTTTAATTGATGAATTATTTATAAAACTTACATTATTACCAGTTAATGTAACACTAGCAATAGTATTACTAATTAGGTTATAACTTGATAAAGCTTTATAATTATTGGATAATGAAACTATTGATGAACGGTTATTTGATGCTTGATTTAAAGCAGATTCTGCATCACTCATAGCTTCAACTGCTTTATTATTAGCATTATTAGCTAATTCATAAGCTGCAAGAGCATCATTTTTATTCTGTGTAATTCTTTTATCTAATTCAGTATACCAATTAGTTTCACTACCAAGATTAGCAATATCCATTAGAGTTACACAATTGGCTGCTGATACCTGGATTCTTTCAGTACCAACTGGGGTTACTTGGTTAAATGTTGATATGTCTTTAAATTCTGGCATAATATTTTATTTTTTATGATTAATATTTATAGGAAGCTTTATTATCATCATATATACTCACATTACTATCAAATGTGGCTACTACACTATTATCTGTTTGTTGTAATACTTGTAAATAAGCTATTGGTTGATTGTTATCTACTTTTTCTGATATTCCTTTGAATCCAATAACTTTTACTCTTTGAATACCTTGGGTATTTTTATCTGAAGTAACCAAGACTTGGTCATTTTCCTGTATTTTAGAAAAATCAAGATAAAAATATTGATTAGTACCATCTCCCCATGGTATTGATATTTTTAATTCCATAATATTAGGATTGTTTTACATATTGGGAAGAAGTATTTGAATATAAGGATTTTTTGTTATCAAATGTGGCTACTACTCTTGTATTGTCAACCTGTTGTGTAACAAGTAAGGAAAATTTTACTTGTAAATCTGGGTCTATATTTGGTGAATTAGTTTGGATTATAATTATTAAATCCCTTGGTTGATTTCCAAAATTAAAATCCGAGGTTATGTTTATGGTTTGGGATTTTTCATTAGAATTATAATTAACATATACCTTATCCCCAGTACCATCATTCCATGGTATTTCTGCAATAATATTGGAACTTGCTTTTGCTTTCTTTGACATAATCCTTATTAGGAAAAAATCCAGGTGGGTTTTGAATTCCACCTGGATTGTTGATTAATCTTTTTAAGAAACTGTGAATGTAGTATTGGTAGTAACTTGTACTTGTACTTCTGAACCATCTTGAGGTACATTGATAGAAGTAGGAGATACTTCCAAAGTCGGATCACCAGCAGTTTGATTAAGAGTAAGAGTATCTGATACACTGGAACCACCAGCTCCTTCTACTGTAATCTGTTGGGTTCTTGCATCTATTGTCTCATTTTCAACAGCATTTAAAGTTAAAGTGAAGGTATACTGAGCAGTTGCTCCAGGGTCACCATCAATAGCAACACCATTTACAGTATTAGAACCATTTGCCTGATATTCAATTGAAGAAATATCTTCTGTGATTATATCACCTGCACCCTTTTTAAAGGTAAGTTTTTGAGAGTTTGATTTACCAGTAATAGTAACTACTCCACCAGCTTTATCAACTGCAGGTGAACTATTATCAAAACTTACAAACTCCTTTTTGGGTAATAGATTTGCAGTAAATTTCTTGGGTTTTGAAACTCCAGGAGCTGTTACTGTAAATTCTGCTGATTGTTTAACACGGTTACCACTATTGGGTGTTTGTGCTTTTACTTTTAAAGTAGTATCCCCACTACCTGTACTAGGATTTACTACTATACCTTTTTTGGTTACTTCTGCCATTTTTTTTTTTTTTTATTTATTCCACAGAAAAAGTTGTATTTGTGTACACTTGATTAGTATCTTGAAAATTGTTTTGTTCAGATAAAAATACACTTAGTTTCTCAAGAGAAAGTCTTGGTTCTGAATCATCATTGGTCCAAACCACTAAACCATTAAAAACAGCTTTTCTTATTTCCCTTCCATTAAAAACAATTCTTTGGATTTTTCTATTATTAAATGAGCTTATTGGTGTTGCCATAATCTAATTCCCTACCTGAACTACAAATTTATTGGTAGTGATAATATTACCACTATCTAAATACACTAAATCAAATTGGATTTCATAGAGACCATCATTATCAAACAAAAGGTTTATTGGGATACTCAATATAGAATTTGGTTCTATGGTAAACCCAGTTGAACCACTACTGATATAAGAAGTATTTGTTCCAACTTTATTAAAATCTGAATCCTGTATAATTAAGTTCCCAGATTCTTTGGAATTATTTCTTAATAATATCCTAACCCTTTTATAGGTATTATCTGTGGGGTTTTCTAGAATTAAATTTAATATTCCAGAGTTATTCTTAATAAATTTATTCTTTATCTCTGCATTACTAAATCTTGGGATTTTTTTTTCTGCTGAAGAACGTAATACCACAGATGATACTGGTTCATATTCAAAATATAGAACATTATCTTCTTTTATAGGTGCACTATCAGTTACTACTATGGATTTTACCATATCAGAAGTAACTGAATTCTTTGGTATGGAACTTGATGATGATTGGTTCCCTCCTACTCCTATAATTAATTGTCCTGACATTTTTTTTTTACTTAATACCCATACTGTAAAGAATTTTCAGGGGCATCTTGGATTTCCGAAATTATTTCTGGGTTCCAACCAGGATATATCTTTGTGGTAATGAATTCCCCACTTCCTGCTGGTTTAACTGATAAGCTTATTGCTTCATCAGTTATATTTTTAATAAGGAAAACCTCCTTAGGTGAACCAAGCTTAAAGTTACCACTTGGTATATTACCTATTACACTTACCTGTAAACTTAGGGTAATGGATTTTCTACCTTGATTTTTCATTATTTGAATCTTTATTGGGGGTACCTTTATTTATGGGTATACCCAGAATTTTAATTAATATTCCTATCCCCATTATTGTTATATTTTTCTTGTAATTCTAAAGCTTCTTGTTCTGGAATTTCATCATAATAATCCAAATAATTATATTCATCTGGAATATATAATTCACCAGCTAAAACAATACCATTTCTGATATCCTTATTTACAAATAGGAATCCTTCTTTTGCTACTAAATGTTTCATACTATCTATTTATTACCCAATTTTTATTGATGGCTATTTTCAAATCTTCTTCTGTTAATTCTGAAGCATAGGGACTACCAACCAGATTCATGGACCTTGTGGGTTGTCCCGTAAAATCTGGTAATTGATTAAATATATCAACTATAGCTTCTCTACTTATAGCAGTATGACTTAAAATAAATACATTTGTATAAGAATTATTAAAAACAAAAGGAGATTCTTTACTAAATTTAATACCTTTAATACTTGAATATGATACTGAGATGTTTAACAGTTTACAACCTGGTATATTTAAAATAAATTCTGGTAAATACAAATGAAATACTTGGCCCATTGTAGTACCTCTTTCAGAAAGACTACCAAAATCCTCTGGAATATATAATTCCTCTAAATTATGGCAATCATATAAAAAGTACCCAGCATTGTAAATATAGGGCATAGAAGGTGGAAAGATTAATTTCTTTAACCTATAACAACTATTGTTAATATCATATACTGAATCACCTAGATATGGTTCTCTTGGATATATTAATTCCTGCAACGCATAGGAATAATAACCAAAAGTTGGTAAAGACCCAGCAAATGGTTGCCCAGGGGTATTAGTTACCTTAAACCTGTATTTAGTTAAATCAATTTTATTATAATCACCAGCAATAGACCTCATTGTTAGTGAAAATGGGATTAAGGAACCTTCAATTACTTCTATCTGCTTAAACCAAGTAAGACCAAATAAACCATCCCCCCAATAAATTATTTGATTTTCATTTATATGGTCCTCTGGAAAATATTCCAATTTAACCCCCTCATCAAAAATTATTCCTCTGAAATTATTATGTAGGGTACCAGCTATAATGGGTAATTTATACAAATATGAACCTCTTATTTTAATCCCAAGAAGATTATAATTACTTTGATAAGTATATAATATGGTTTGACCTACTCTAGTTGCATATCTTTTCTCAGTAAATATTTTATCTCCAACTGAAATAAAGGTTAAACTAGAATTTATTAGTGGGGTAAACTCATAAAATTCAGTTTCTCTTGAATAAAAAGATAAATTGAAAATATTTGACTTCTTAGCTTCTTCGGTATTGGTAAATTTTAATACCCAAAATTTTCGTCCTAATGAATCAAGCCCAGTTTCTTTGTAATTATTCATTAGGATAATTTGGTAATTTTTATATGTTGTTGGGGTTATTCTTTCCCCATTAATACTAAATACTTGATAAGTAGAACTATAACTAGTGAGACATACTATTGGTTCAATATATTTATATTGAGTAACTATAACATTTATGTATTCATCTTCTACATTATATACATAATCTCTCCATGCTGGGTCTATTACTTTCTCTACCTCATTAGGTGCTGGGATAGTAGCAGGAACTAATACCTCCTCTTCTACAGAAATTGGATTATCAGGATAAAGTACTTGTTCCTCTATTATTGGTATATCTGGAACTAATACCTCCTCTTCTATAATCATATTCATGATACAATTTCTATATTGGTATATACTGTTTTATCACCATAATCCCAAACTCCATCATTAAAATCAGAATCTGGGGTATTGAATGCTCTGGTTACTTTTAATAACCCACATTTAAAAGTGTTGGAATTTACAATCACTATAATATGATTATCTTCAATCTTATGATTGACTCTGGTATTACCATCATAACTAGCAACCAACTGATTATCCTTTGAATCTTTGTATGTAAATTTGAATTGGATATCTTTTGGGTCAATTAATACTCTTTTAGTTTCTCCACCCTCATTTTGATTTACATATAACCCTACCTTGATTTTAAAATCTGCCCAGTATGGTTGTGGTTGTATTTGATTTTCCATATCAAATTATTTCATAAACTTTTCTACCATTTGTATTCCTTATTATGGATTGTTTTCCAGAACTTATTATGGTAGTATCTGATACATAAGATTGTAAAATATCTTCATTCTCTTGTGGGTCTTCTCTATCTAATATGATAAAGAATAAAAGAGCTTCATCTGATGCTTGTGCAACTTGGGTATCTCCAGATGGTTTATATACTTTCCCATTTAATATAAACCTATCTTCGGACCAATTAAAATCCCAATACCCATATTTGTTTAATAAATTGTTTTCCCTTAAAAGGTTAGCAGAAATATATAAAACCAAATTACCATTATCTAGTTCACCAGAAATGGAATTTCTTCCAGATGATGCCCAGGTTTTAATAAAATTATATTGGAATAACCCTTCTAATTGATAAGGTACATATTTAACTCCAACATCTTCACCAAAAGCTAATGGTTGGTTTATTTTTCTTAACCATAGAAATGGTTGTTTACCAGCATCTACATCTATGAAGTTATTTATTATGGATTTATATTTATCCCAATCTTTTTGGGACATTCTGCTAATTTTTGGCATATTACCTTAATACTTCTAATGGGTCTGGACCATTCAATAATCTTGGTTTCCTTCTGTTTACCACTCTTGGTACTACAACCCTAGTTTGGTTTTCACAGATTGGTAGATATATATCTAACCTTCCTGCTAGCATACATAAATTTTGTTTCAGTATATCTATGAAACCACCAGGTTGGGTTGCTTTGGTTATGTTTGATATAAAATCTTTTTCAGATTCTGTATCATTAAAATATTCTACTTCTGTTGGTCCAGTTACAATCTTTTTTATTGAACCTCCAGATGCAGAGGATGTATCTGATGAGGAACCAGAACTTTGGGAAGAATATTCTCCACCACATTCTGAACCTTGTGAATTATCTTTTATAATGGTTTGAGAAGTAGCATTGATTACATTTTGAATGTTTAATATCATATAATCATAGGCAGCCAATTCCATTATTAATTGATTTTCTAGAGCTTCATAATAAAGTTCATTATTAAAATCTTCTACTGGAATTTCATGATTTACTAGTGGCTGAATATATAATTGCCATTTCTCAATAAATTGTTGTTTAATACTTGATGGTACCTTCCCAAATATTGAATAAGGTATATAGGTATTAATCAACACATATATACTGTTTGATAAATGGGTTTTTACTTTATCAGATATCAAAACAGTTTTTGTTACCTTTTCTACTGGTCTATTATTGGAATCAACAATTGACATTGAAACCCTATAAAAACCCATTCTCTGATATTCATGTGTAGGGTTCAATTCAGTTGAAGTTTCCCCATCACCAAAGTCCCAGGAGTAGGTATACTCATCTGGGACTTCATATGATAGGTTTGTAAAATTTGATTTTAACCCTACAGTGTTGAATATAAAATCAACTACCATAGTTTATTTTTTTTAATCTTCTGAAGGTTCTTCATCTTCTTCCATTAAAGCTTCAACAATAGATAATTTAGTATCTTCATCTGTTACTTCAATATCAAAAGAAGCTGCCATTGTTTTTAGGGTTTCCAAATTGAAAGCTTTGGCAATTTTTTCACTGGTCATACCAGATTCTACCATTTCTTTGAATTTTTCAATAGCTTTCTTATTATCAACCTTTACATCTTTTTTAATCTCTTTTTCAATGTTTTCATTGGTAATTACCAAATGACCACCATTGATAGCAGAACGGATTCTTTTTGAATTGTATTGTTGGGGCGTTAATTCTTTTATTTCACCCTTTTTAATGGTAATACCGGTGGATTGGTCATGGAATATATAAGCTTTTGAACCTACCTTTACTTTTGTACCCATAATTGATTTGATTTAATAAATTAATAATTTGATACCTGGTACCCATGTATATTTATGGAATACCAGGTATCTTTTATAAATGAAAAGAGTTTACTGTTCAATGTTTACATTGATATAGGGGTCAATATTCATCCATTCAGGGAATCCATTTGTACTAAATTCCTTAGTAGAATCAATCAATATTGAAGCATCTCTGTACATCTTAGAGAAACCAGTGGTAATTGTAGCATATACAGCTTCAGTTTGATTAGATACAATCTTTTCAGATTCAATCATCAATTGACGAGCTGTAAGCTTAATTAATGCAGAACGGGGGTCTACCAATAATACATTATTTTCAGGTACCCCAGGATGAATATAGAAATCAGAGCTGCTGGGAACAGGAGTTTTCAAATTCATTGTGGATTGGGGTTGACCATACATTCTGATTTTGAATTCAGGAAGGTCAAGAATATCAATTGCTGCTGATTCATCACCAATCAAAGTACGGAATACTCTACCAAGACGAGAACCACGAACCCAAGTTCTAAGAAGGTCTTTATAGGTAATACCTTCTGCAGTGGTATTTACTCCAATTACCGGGGCAGATTCAGAACCATCAGCTTGATTACCATTAATCAATACATCCATAGCCAAAGTATCAAGGGCATAACCCAATTGAATACCAAAGTCACGAATGAAAATTGCCATTACATCAAGTGATACATAATTCTTAACCTCTTCGGTAATTTTAAAACCTTTACCAATTTTGAAAAGTCTTACTGATTTTTGACCAAAGCTTACATCTCCAAGAGGGATAGTTTCAGCCTCATTAACTCTTGCAGGTGCAGCATCTGAAGGGTTAATCATAGGCATGATTACTTGAAGCCCATTGATTGCTTGGTCAGAAGAAATAATATTGGGATAGAAAGGAGCTTCCTTAATACCCAAATAAATGGCATCACGAATAATTTCAGGAACAATCCAACGGATATTTTGGTCAGGCATTGTAAAGATATTCTGCATTGTATCTTTTTTGGGATTAATGCCAATCTTATCATAATAATCCTGAATTGACAATCCATAACGGTTTGTTACCAATTCACTAAGTGAAATATCAACAGGTCTTTGATTTTGGTGACCAGCACGGGTAGCATCCAAAAGTTGTACAATTGACCTCAACTCTTTGGTGAAGTCCTGTGCTTTCATTTTAGTTACGTCTTCCATATTACTTTTTAATATTTTTTATCGAACCATTACTGCAATTAAATCATTGATAGCTGCTGCAGTATTTAAATTAACAAATTTGGGATTAGCTTTTGTTGTTGAAGATGATTCATCATCTAACATATATGTTACATATATGCTATCTTCATCAAGTTTATTGGGAAGTACAGCACCACATGTAGGCATTTCTTCTCCAGCTACTCCATATACAATAGCAAATGCTTCTACCATTACTGTTACCTCTGGAATTTTTTCCCCAACAGGATAAGCAGGGTATTGAGTATCAGTAACAGCAATACCCAAATAAATACCAGTACCAAAATAAGCTTGAATAGTACCATCAGTATTCAACTGTACTGGTTGACCTTGAAGTATAACCTCATCTTTTTTTACAGGGAATGCCTGATGTAATTTATGAGATTCACTTTTATAAATTACTGTTTGTTTTGTTTTACTCCCAACAGCAGTCATTGCTTCGGGATTTACATAGGGCATCATAATCTTCTTATATTATTTTAATTTAGAATCAGCTATATTTTTGATAGTAGAATTTAAATCCTCAGAATTTTTAGTTTCTTCTGTAGATTCATCATCTTTTGTTACTGAGGAAGCTCTGCTTACATTTTTAGAACCACATTCTTTACAAACAAGAGGGAATTTTTCTTCTAATTGTAAATCATAGGTTTTGGTAAGTGATATAAGAGTCTCAATACTTGTAGTATTGGATTCCAATAAAGAGATAATATTTTCATCTACTTTATCTTCACCAACAAGCTTTTTATAGGAAGAAATTGCATTATTTCTTACCTCAGTTAAATGGTTAGTACCAATAGTTACCATCAATTTATTTGATTCAATGGTTTCTTTTAAGGTATTTATTTCACCATTTAATTTATTAATATTATCCTCAGCATTTGTTTTAGCTTCAGATAAACTAGAATTCTCAGATACAATTGTTCTAATCTGAGAGAGAACCATTTCTTGACTAATGGTTGCCCCCTCTTGTAGAGTTAACATACCATCACCAAATAATGATTCTAGAAATTTTTCTAATTCATTCATTATAGGTTTATCTTTTGGGTTAGTATTATTATTTTCATTAATAAATTTACTGGTATTGTACATTATATCAACTTCATGGGCCCCTTTGAATTCAAAGAAAGAAAGTTTCTTTGGAAGGTCTTCTTTCTTTATGGGAGCTTCCGAAAATGAATAATAAACAGAACCAGCATAAGCTGGATTGTTTATTTTATTATCTTTTATTAATTGAGCAAATGGGTCAGCTCCATGTGATACCAAAGAAGTTTCCTTATAAGATATAATTCTTGTAGCAATTCTACGAACCATAGTACCATCTTCAGCTATGGTACCTAATTTATCATAAAATTCCCATTCTTTTTCAAATCTATGTGATGGTTTCCATTCGAATTGAACAGTTACTGAATTGGAATGTATAGAAGGAGGGTCCATATTTATACCTCTTGCAATTCTTGGGTTTGATTTACCATCTATTTTTAGTACCCCATTTATTCCAGCAGGTATAGTTACTCCATCAACTGTATATGATTCTTGCCATAAAACTGATTTAACGGAACCAATAGCATTGGCTACATCAGTTTCATGGTCACAATTTACTGTTTGACCAACTAAAAGATTCATAGAATCTTTAAGAACATTCTTGGGAAATTCAGTTGGCATATAATTCTTTGAAACTATACAAGCTGAAAGTAATCTGAACATTGGTTCTATAAACTCTTCATCATTGGGATGTAAATCTTCTGGGTCTACATCTTGATAAAAAGTATTATAATTAGCCCCTGAACCAAATAAACCAAATTGGTCTATTGAATCCTTATTAGGTTTAGCTTCACTAAAAAACCTATTAGAAATTTCTTCATGATGGTTAGGTACATGGGACATTAATATACTATGTCCATTTCCAAGTACCATGATATCAACATAATTTGGCATAATATTTATTATTTATCGTTTTCTTGTATCTTGGTCAGCCCTTTTAGGATTTGGATTATTTTTATCCCTTGTTTTTCTATCCGAGGTATCTTTATCTGCCTCCCTTTTTTGTTTCTTTGCATTATCACCTGGTGATGATACTTGGTTGGATTCTTCTGGTTTAATTCTTGGTTCTTTTTGGTCGGGTTTATCATAACCCATTTCCCAAGCAAATTTTTCTTGCCCAATTATTCCTTGATTATATAGAGAGGTTAAATTTCTAATTTTATATTCTAACCCTTGTTGAACTTTTACTTCATCAGATATTGTGGTAGTTCCAAATGTAACTTTAATACCCTTATTTGGAAGACCAGCTAGACGTAATTCTAGAGAATAAATAAATTCTAATACAAAAGAAGTAAGGGTTTGTAAATTTTTTAACTGGGAGATAATCTTTGATAATAAAATACCAGCACCACCCTCAGTAGTATTTGAAGTAACTCCGATTAAATTACCACTAACCCCTAAACCATTTGCAACAGATTGTTGATTCATGGTCCAAGGTTTATCTAGATTTTGTAAGTTTTGGGTAGTTGAATTTAATTTAAATTCATGGTCTTCAATGAACCCAGTTACTATACCATCTTTCATACCATTCATTAGGTTCACTTTTAGTTGTTTTAATAAACCAATTAACCTATCCTGATATTTTTCTATACTTTCTGATGGTAATCTTTGAGGTTTTTGCATTTTAGCTTCCAAGAAACCAACCATACCCATTACTTCCATTATATTCTTAAAATTGACTCTCATTTCATGTTGACCCTTTAATGAATCTAATGCAGCCATAAAAGGTGGTACCCCATAAGGTTCATCAGTATCATTATACATACCAACATATAAATAAGTTTCAGTATTAAGTTTTATATAATCTGGTTTTTGATTTTGTGGGGAATATGGATTTTTTTGATATGGGTGATATACCCCATTACCCATTCTCCTGAATATAATTGATTCTGGGTTTACAAATACTATGGTTGATATCCCATTTAGTTTATTATCTGGTACTGCTTCAATGGATATTGCACCACCTATTAAACATTGTACCATAAATTTATTTACTAAACCATCAATACCAGCAGTATAATTAGTCCACCTCTTACTTGCTTGTTTTAAATGTGAACTCATTTTTTCTGCTTCTTCTGGGGTATTATTTGGGAATGATATAGTATGACCAGTATTAGATAACTTAAACATATCTTGTAAAGCTATACTAACATCTGGATTAACTTTATATAAATCTCTTATAAGTGGAATTATTTCAGTTCTGAAACTTGGTAATACCAAATCTTTAACTCCCATTACACTTATTAGATTATTAAATGATGGTTCATTAGGAACTGATACTCTACCAGGGGGTATTGATGAATCATCTTTTCTATCTTGGTTTACCAATTGTTGTGGTACTGGTTTTTTTCTAAACCATGCAAATAAATTCATAGATTTTTATTATTGGGGTAATACATATCCATTGTATTGATTTGACTTCCTTATATGGTTGGTTATAGCTTTACCAAATATATCATCATCTGAATAAGTTTGGTCATCCATATCTATATCAGAAGCTGAACTAGATGAGGTTCTATGTTTACCTCTTGCAACTGGTCTTCCTGTTGCATCATATATAAAGGTATAGGCTTCTTGTATAAAGAATGGGTCCTTTATGATTATATTTTCTTTTCTAATATCCTCTTCCAGACCCTCTATTATAACTGTTCTATTTTTAGTGGTTGTTAACCAACCAGGAATTTTTTCTTCTTCTGGTCTACTTTTACCCTTCTTTTTAAGAATTTTAGTATAGTAATAAAGATTTGGATAACCTTCAGCTTGAAGCATTGCAGTAACAGCTGCCCCTATATCATTTGTTTCTGGTGCTAGAAGTGCATTATTAAATTTCATTCCAGTATCACCAAGTAACTTTGCATATCTATCTAGAGGTAACCTTCCTTTGTATATAACCTGTTCTTCCCCAAATTTATCCATACACGTGAAAGAAGAGTAGTCAGTTGCTCTACCAGTTGAACAGTCTGCACCAATGAAATATTCCTTATCTGGGTCTACTTCATTGAATTCTCTATATTGACCACCCATTTTTGTTAATATTGGAGGATATTCAGATAACATTTCTTCAATACCTTTGATATCAGACATATCAAATACTGTATTACCTGAAGATAAAAAGTCACCATCTATTTCTTGGGCAGTTCTTCTTGGTCCAAGTGCAGATGCCATTTCTTGGTACCATTTATCATCTCTATCTGGGTGCATTTGCCAATATAATCTGATTGGATTCATTGGATTACCACCAGATATAGCATCTACCCAACTTGAATGATAAAATCCACCAACTCCCAAAGGGGTGTTATGTGATGGGAGACTAGGGTTTACGAAATAAGATTGGTCATCCTCAACTGAAATATCAAAAATTTCAGCCTCAAACTTCCTAAGAACTTCTACCTTAGATAAGGTTAAACCTTGATTCCTGGTACCAGCTATAATTTTGTAAATTTGCTTAGTATCAAGTTCAAAACCAGTTCTTTTCCTTACTTCATCAACTATAGCTTTCTGATAACCATTACCATTAGAACCACTGTATTTCTTATGTTTAACTTTTGGATATATTTCCTTAACTATTCCAACTACTTCTAGAGGTATTCTAGTTCCTTCTTTAAGGATCCTAGAGCCAATAGACATAGAGTAGTTAGAAACAGAAGCTCTTCTGGTATTCTCGGCTACAGAAACTATTTCTAGGTTAGTTACATAGTTATTACTTTTATTACCATTGAGGTGATCAACTACATAACCGTTTGGTATTTTACCTATAAAGTGTTCTACTACCAGCCTATGAATAGAGAAGTTCTTATTTTTGTTGTGATTCCATAGCTTTATACGTAAATAACCCTGTTTATTAGGTCTACCTTCTTTAATGATCAGTTGATCACCTTTCTTGATGTAAACCTTTCCTAGATTACTTATGTAATAGTTGGGATAACCTTTGATTTGTTTTAACTCTTCCTTCTTAGGGGGTTTAGTAACTGGCAGTTTTCTTAAAGAATCTAAGCCTAAGTCATATTCAATGACGTTCAGATCCTTTTCTACTATCTCCTTAACAGGTTTCCAACCATAAGTAGTAAGAAGCTTATGAGCAGGAGTACATTTGAGTATTGTACCTTTAGTGGTTTTTATTTCCCAGGTAGGTAGTTTACCCTTGTTAACTGAAGCTTTAACCTTTTTCCACTGTAGGTTGTGAGTTAATACCTCTAAATTAAGAGCAGAGATATCTGCTACTCCAAACTCTTTAGGACAAACTGTATCTATCCTAAGCAGCCCGTTCTTAGTAACTATTTCAGTATCACCGGTTACACAGCTATTAATGATTGCTGAACCACCAGTAGAAAGGGTAGGGAAAGCTGCTGCCCAAATTTGGTTAGCCCATCTTACTGCAGCAGCTTCATCTATAACAAGTAAAGATAGAGATTCTGAACGACCAGCTTGTTCAGAAGTAGGAATTGATTCTATAATTGAACCATTTGAGAATTCCATGGTAGTTGTACTACCAAATTCCCCCACCCTACCATTTATGATTGGTGTTTGAAGGTACCAAGGTAAATTCTTATACATGAACTTAATTTTCTTAAGTACCTTCTTTGCTATAGTATCCTTGATTGATATGATGTTTATTTTTTTGTTTGGGTGATACATAGCTAACCATAAACAGTACATAGCAATCAATTCTGTAATTCCAGCTTGTCTGAATTTTAGGATTATATTGAACCTATGTTTTAGGAATTGATAAAGAACTGATTTTTGGTATGGGTATAAATTAAATTTTACCATACCCAGTACTGGGTTAACTACCCAAACAAATGTAGAGAATAAAAATACATCTTTTGATACTCTAGATAAAATTCTTAGCTGTTCCTGGTTTAAGCTTTTATCTTCTTTTAATATCCTTGCCATAGTTAGAATTGATAACTTAATTTGAAGTATAAATCTGTTCCAGGATTTGTTTTAATCCTTGGGTAGTAAAATAGATTTAACCCAAGTTCATAATTAAATTTACTGGTATTGTATTTTAAACCTAAATTCAAATCCCATAAATTGTTGAATGGTCTCCATTGAAGTTCAGTTAATGGTGAAAATCTTTTTATGAAGGATTTTCTTTTTTGAGTCATATTATCCTCAAAATAATTGTATGAATATTTATCAGTATCAATTGAATAAACCTTTTCAAAGAGCTTTCCATCTGTGTTTAATAATCCAAGTTTTAAATCAGTATCAGTTAGAAGAAATTGAATTAGCTTACTTGAATTTGGGAATTGAGAAAGAAACTGAGGTGATACTGAAATAAAACTTGAATCAGGATATAATAGTTTTATTGTATCATTATGGTAAATGATATTTAAAATTTCTATCGTATCCAAAGTATGAACATAAATAACTTCTGGTTCTTTTGGTTCATCAAATGGTTCCTCTGGAACAAAAGGCTTATCAATATAAACTGTATCTGGTTTTTGATTGTTGGGTTTTGAATCAGATTTATGTTTCAATGAACCAAGGTAATAACCAATCAAAAAACATAAAACAATTGGGATTAGGATTTTCAAAATTGACCATAGGATTTTCATAACATAAAATTTTTGGGATTTATAACCAATAGTTCCCCCTTATTCTTTTTGATTTATTCCCTCCTCTAAAAAGAGTAAAATATATTTATTTACCCTTTTAGAGGGTATAAATATATTACGTACACGTGTACACGTAACCTTATAATAGCGCATATACGTAATATATAGATAGATATATAATATCTATCTATATATTTATTTAATTAATAATAAGCGCATACGTACGCGTTAGGGGGTTTCCATATTCCTGAATTGTTTTTTCAGGCATTTTTTAAACCATACCCCAACTTCATAAACTGAGCCTTTTGTTAATGTATTTCTTCCTTTATTGAGCCAATAATTTAAATTTTCAGTATCCATATATACCTTGAACCTTTTTGGGAATCCCATAATAATCCTATATTCTTCTAGGCCCATGATATCCCCATCAGGATTAAATTGCCTATTTGATGGTCTTACAGTTAATGGATAACTATTTTTTCTATTTCTATACACTCCTGGAAGAGTTTTCATTTTGGTATTTTTCATTGGCCATTTATATTCTTTTTTAAATTCACTCAACCAAAGATTTTTTACTTCCTTTACTGTTAGGGTTTTCTTTGATTTATCAGAATAATGGTACATGGCTAATTTTTTATCATCATTTTCTTTGAAATTAATGTCCTTTCTTATCAGTTTTTCAATTTCTGATACTAACATTGGAGTTGATACTGGAAAAATATTTTCAAAGTTTGATACTTTTATATTAGAATCCTTTCTAATACCAATTAGGATTAATCTTTTTCGTGATTTTTGTGAATTACCAAAATCAAATACTGAATGGCAATGGACAATTAGGTGATAATTTTGCAATTTTGCTTCCCATTCCTCTCTTGGAATTAAATCAAAAAGTTTTGGGAGGTTTTCCATTAGGAATATTTTTGGTTTAAACATGCTCAAAGAGGTTAAAAATAGATTCAAAGTTTTATCTTCTTTTGGTTTACCAAGGGTTTTCTTCCTTGAATAACTAAAAACACTAGAATGACCACAAGAAGGGGAACCAATTATAATATCTACTTGGCCTTTAAATGATTCAAGGTCTCTTTTGAAAGGTATTTCACCAAAATTTAATTTCCATTGTTCTTCATTTTTTGTATGAAATACTGCTCTTGGTTCAATATTACTGATTAAATACTTTTTAAAAGGGAATAATAAAGCTCCTTGAGCTCCACATACTCCAAGTACTCTTAATTTACCCATGATTTTTATAAGTTTTAGAGATTATATATTATACAACAAAGGTATTGCGAAATACTACTTCTTATTGAATTTAATTATATAATGCAAAAAATATGAAACTTAAAGAAAAAGATGCTTTATTGGTAACTGGACCAGCACATTATGAAAAAGCTTTGGTGGATTCTGTATTAAAAGGTAATAAATACAAACTTAATAATGGGATGACCATAGATAATAACCTAAATATTATCAGTATTGTTACTTTTAAGTTCAAGGTTGAACTATTTGATGAGGATAAATATAATTATTTATTATCCATGGAAAGAATACCCAGAATTTTGGGTAAAATTAATGAAGGATTAGGGAAATTACCTAATGAATCAGTGGTTAAATTGTACAATAAACTTAGAAAAATGGAGGAAAAATATTTATGATTAGAAAGATGTTGGATTTTTTAATCCTAAGGAAATTTGACAAAGTAACAACAGATAGCTTTTTTAGTATTTGGGCTTTATTTAAAGGTTTAGATGAAGAATGTTCTAATTTTAGAACCTTTTTTGTACCATTGGTAATCATTGCTTTAATTATTGGTGGATTATTCCTTTCATTTCTAGCAACAGTATAGGGTTATGGCAATGAAAATTTTAATTATTATATATTTTATTGGGTTAATATTAACCATAGCAATAGATTATACTGTTAGGAAATCAGGTGTAAAAGGTACAAAGAATAATATAAGGCATTTTTTTATAATGGTAATTACTTTTATGATATCCCCAGTATTAATTCTTAGTTTACTATTATATACAGTAATAATACTTTCTAAAAACCATAGTAAAGAAACTCATCTATGAGTTTATGTTTATCTCGTTCTTGAATTTATGTTTCACTGTTTGCCACCAAGGTTTGAGAAAATATTGGTGGTTTTTTTGTATATACTATTTTGATATGAAGAACCAAAAAATAACCTAAAAAATAGAACAGTATGATAATAATCCCAATTATGCCCAAAGATAAATTAGATGGGTTTGAAGTAAAATTTTCTGCTATTACTAAAGAAATGGCATTTTATTTGACTGGTGTATTCAATAGTATATCAGCTAAATCATTAACCCCCAGTGATATTGCATTTGATATATATGTTACTAGAAGTGATAATACACCATTGGTACGTCTATTTGCATGTTCTGTTATTCAGAATATTGTTACTTCAGAAAGATATTGTAATATCATGGTAAGTGACAATAAGTATGTTGATTTACATAGTATTGATTTTGACCCAAGTAATGCTAATGCTTTACGAAGGAATTTTACTACTGTATACCTTACTTCTACTGCTCCAAGTTCTACTGGTAAAAAATTTATGTTTGGTGGTTTACAAATCTCTACAACTGGTAATTTTGACCCCAGTACGGAAGAATCTTGGGGATTAGAATGTATTAATATTGAAATTTTAAGATAAAAGAAGTATTTGGTTCTTCCTTCTTTTACTATTCAATTCCTCTATTCCAAGTAGAGGAATTTTTTTATGACCAAATTGAGATATAGTAGACATATTCAATATAAAACAATTAATATTATGAGTAAATTTGATATCCTTAGGAAAAGATTTAATCAAATACCAGTAGGTGAAAAATTTGATTTTATGGATTTAATAAATGACCTTGGTTATTCACATACAACAGTTTTGGGGTATAGAAGTAATTTTGAAACTAGAGGTTATATGGAAAGAGTAAGTGTAAAACTAGAAGGTTCTAGAAAAATTAAAATTACCTTTAAGAAGATTAGAGACTTATATGAAAATGTATATGAATTACAGGAAAAAAGAGAAAGGAAACAATTGGAATTATGGAACTAAAAATAGGTGAAATATTTAATTATCAGGATAATTTATATCAATGTATAAAGTCTATTACTTGTACTAATTGTGGATTTAATAATAAGGGATGTTTGGCAGATAAACATATAACAGGGGGGTTGTTCCTTGTAGTTCTTAGTCCAGCATCATTGATAGTAATTATTATAGTTGAATTAATTGATAGTGGATTTTTTAAAAAAGTTTATAAATTATGGAATTAGAAAAAGGAACCTTAGTTACCATCAAAGGTACAGCTAAATTTAGTAAATTTATTGGAATTATAAATTCTATATCATCTGATATGGCAATTAATTTCAAGGTCCTATTAAGTGTAGATAATAATAGGAATATCCTATCCTTCAATAATTATATTACATTCAGGCATTTATCGGAAACCAGTATATCTGAAACTACAGATGAGGAATTTGATATCCTTAGATTGGAATTGGAATACCTTGGAATTACCATAGAGGAAATAGAAGGTTTATTTGATATAAAAGTAACAGGATGACAAAGGATATTATAAATCTACTCTTTGGATTTTCTTTTGGATTTTTTCTAATGCAATATTTTGCTGGTGATGAGAAATCCATTATATTGGTAGTAATCCTTTCCATGGTTTTAATATTAAACCTAATTTCAATTGTATTTGACCATTTGAATAAAGTATTCAATAAGGATTTATGGAATTCAGTTATGGTTATTTTATATGGCATAAGGATTTATTCTTTATATTCTTTTCTAGAGTTTTAGTTTTTATTTTAGGGTTATCTCTTTGAAGATATATTTATATTTTCTTGGAGGTAGCCCTTTTTAATTGAAATAGAGATTGGGATTCCCATTACTATTGGGGGATTGGGAATTTTTTTTTTGAAATTGGGTTTGAAGGATAATTTGGGTTTTGTTGGATTGATTAGAGAGGGGGGTTGTTATTGGTTATGGATTGGTTGTTTTTTTGGCTTTCAGGGGTTTCTATGGGGTTATTTGTTGTTGTATGGGTTCTCTTCTCTCTCTGGTTCCCTTGGGTTCCCATTACTATGGGCTCTAAAAGTTGTGGCTTTGGGAAGGGGGTAGGGTAGGTTTATTTTAACTAAATTATGTAAAAAAATAGGGGACAAATTTTGTCCCCCTTTATTAACTTAATTAACTAAAAATTTATTCCATTTCAATTATTAAACTATCTTTATCTACTTCGTAATAATCAAAAATCGAATTGCATTTATTTTCAATTAGAAATTGTTCCATTTCTTCCAAATTTGAATTTTCATTTAATCGAATTACTCCGCAAATTTGTTCATTTTGATTGCAATTTACATCAAAATCAAACAATCTAATTTGATTTTGAAAGGTTTCTACAAATTTGAAAATTAAATTTAATCTTTGTTTATCGTTTGTATTCATAATTGTAAGTATTAAAGAATTTCGTAAATGATTGCAGTTAGATTTTGTTTTTCAAAATTAACTAAACGTTTTAACTTAAATTTTTTATCACGAATTAGTTTAGAACGAATCGAAATAAGAATTTTTCTTTTTAAGTCTTTGTAAAAATTTTGATTAAATTTTTCTAAAAACTTTTCATTGTCTCGAAAGCAAATATAAATCTTATCCCCGTCTTTATATACGACTTTTTTTTCAAAAATTGGAGTTGAAAAAAAACTTTGAAAAATATCTAACTCGTTTTGTATTTCCTTTCTAACAAAGTTAATATAACGTTTATTTTCCCTTTTCATAATTTTTTTTTGATTTTTGGAGTAGGGGAGTTTATCCCCTACTCAATTAGAAATTTATTTTGTTTTTGCTTCACAATTTTTCATTGATTCCAAAAATTGTTTAATTAGTTTTTGTGTCTCAATGTCTGTATTTGATTCGCAAACAACCTCTATATTATTATATACTTTGTTTGCATACTCTTTCCAAATTTTAGATAGTTTTTTCAATTCAGTTTCATTTTTACGAATTGTTAAAAATGTGGCTAAAAATTTGTTTTGTAAAGTTTTACGCAATTTTCGACGCAATTTTTTTTTGTCATCGTCTAACATTCCGTTAAATAATTCCCTCTTATAAATTGAGGATTTTTTCCCATTTGAATTTTTAACAAATACGTCATTAGTTAACAATTCATCGATAAAATTCTTTGTTTCCATAATTAAAAAAATTAGATAGTTAAACAATAATATAATAATGTGTAATGAATTAGGAAGTATTTCCCTTTCGATTACACAACAAAGATAATATATTTTTATCCGTTTGTCAATACTTTTGAAGTTAAAAAATATAAAATATTTTTATTTAGAAAAATTCTAAATAAAATAATTTAGAATCAATATAAATAATATTATTTAGAATGAAAATAAATAATTTTTATTTTTATTTCTTTTTACAATTTTTTACAAATTTGCCACGGGGGTCTGAAGGCGTTAGTAAGATTAGGCCCTTGTTGATGGGAACCATTGTTGGTATGCCTGAAAGGTGCACATGCGTTGTTAGCAATATATTAATTATCTGATTAGGTATGTATAGTTTTAGGAAATACGTTGTTGGTAATATTTAAGGTTATATATTTAGAATTGGGTATGTAGTAAATCAGGTAGGAAGTAATATTTCTTAGAAATAATAGAATTATGGCCATTAGAGTAAATATGTTTAAATTCTTTGAGGCTCTAGAATGATATTTATATATTGCTTTGTTTCTTTGATAGTAAAAGAATAATCAAAGGTAAGTAGTTTCAAGCGTATGTGGTTATTTTCAAGCGATATAAGGATTCAAGCGATTGATAAAATTTTCCAATTTTGCTTAAAGGGCGTAGGTGGTCCCTTTAAGGCGAAAATAAAAGGGACCCATTGTTGAGGGCCCCTAATTGGGTTTAGGTTTTTTTATAGGTGCATATGTATCATGTAACCTTCGGTTAAGGTGAAGGTATTTAGGTTAATGTGGTTAATACCGTTTTCGGGGTCCATTTCGTTATATTTATTAATTTGTGTTTGGAGTTTTTCGTAAATGTAGTCGTATTCGTTTTTAAAGTTGTCCAAGGTTTTGAAGCCTAAGTTTATTAATTGGAGCATTTGGTCGATTAAGCTTGGTATATAGTCGAAATAGTCCCCATCGTCAGGATTGGAGTTTAACCAGTTATTTAGGTAATTTAGGTTATCGGTTATTATGTTAGCGATTTGGTGTTTTAGGTTTACCTGGTCTTTGAAGGGTAAAGAGGTTATTTGAGCAAAGTAACCTTCGTTATCGGGGTCTCCCGTTATTTCGAAGTATTCGTTATTAATAATGTTTAGGTTACCAGGTAATGAGAGCCCATAAGCTCCAGCATAGTCAATGGTTAAAATTATGGCAAGTTTGTATTGGGGTCTGTTGGGTCCCATAAATAAATTTGTTGCGATTGCATTTAATTCTTGCATTCTCTCTAAATAATTTTTTGTTTCCATAAAAATAAATTTTAGTTGTTAATAATACAATGCAAATATAATAATTATATTTTTATTCCAATCATATATTATATAATAATTTTGCTCCCAGTGGGTAAGTGTAGGATTGAGTTCCTGAATATTGGGTCAGGATGTGTTATAGGGCGTAGGAAGTAATTTATTGGGTAATCCCTAAAATCAGGATTACAATAATTGTCATAAGGTAAAGGCCTTTTTCGGTTTGGGCCTTTGTTGAGGGATTTTTCTGATTCACAAAAAGAAAGGGAGACTTTTTAGGTCTCCCAGTCATTCAGGATTATGTTATTATTATGGAAACTTAGTCTAAATATTGTGATAAGTAATATAATAATTGAATTCTAGAGCATTCATAATGTTAAGTTTTTAAAAGGTTATTATTTTAAGTTATTTATAAGGTTCTGTATTGTTGGATTATAAGAATCCAGGTAAAATATTTGGTTATCAGGTAATAAATGTTTATTTATTTGTTTTATTGCAGTAAATAGTTCTACTGTTTCTGATGCAAGTTCTGAATCATTTGGGTATTTTCGTAATTCCGTTAGGTTATCGTCTAGTGTTTTTAAATTGTTATTAATTATTGATTTAAGGTAATTTTGTCCCAGAGGTTCTGTGATTGGTGTAGTTGGAAAATCTATCTCCTGAATGAATTGTTCATCTTTGTAATAAGAGTTGATTGAACAAGTAATGCATGTTGGAATATTGATTCCTGAGAATGCAAAATGACTTTTGATTGTAATCATGTTGTTAATGTTTTAGTGTTGTTAATAATATATTTATTGCATTTAATTGCAATGCAAATATAATATATTATTATATAATATGCAAATAAAAATTCGGGGCCTTAAATTTAAGCTTAAATTGATGTCATCTCAATAACATATCAATATCTATCTTCTTTCTATATAGTCTACATGCTTTTAATTTTAATATACCTTCTAGAGTTTATTTTTTACTTTTAATATTAACTCTTAGCTCTATACTTGTAAATTACTAAGATATTTTAGGAAAAATAACCCCAAGGGCCTTAAATCCTTTACACATTGTTGATGGGAATTTTAAATCCTAAGTACTTTTGGGCCCTAATTTTATTAAAATTTTACCTAAAATAGGTACCTGAATACCCTAATTTATTAAATTTAGGCCCTAAAATTACCCAAAATTTTGCCTTTTTGGGTACCTAGAAGGGCCTTTTTTATTAAATCCGAGCCTAAAAATTGCCTAAAATCCCTAAAATTTTACCCAAAAATTGCCCTCAGGATTCAAATTTTAGGCAATTTTTATTAAATCCTAGACCATTTTAGGTACCTATTTTTATAAAAATCCCTCAATTTTGGGCCTAAAAATTGCCTATTTTTTATAAATCCGAGGGCCTTTTAGGCCCAAAAAATTGCCTTTTAGGTACCGAAATTTATTAAATTTGGGCCTATTTTAGGTACCTAAATTGCCTAAAAATTGCCTCTGGGATTGCCTTTTAGGTACCTAAAAATTGCCTTTTGGGTACCGAAATTTGGGTCTAGGATTGCCTTTTTGGGCAATTTTTCGGATTTGTGAGTGAGCCAAAACGCTGTGTTTTTAAAGAGTTTTTTTTAAAGGGTAGGGGGGCCCTAAAAGTCAAAAAGCTTCAAAAACATGGGGTAAACAGTACCTTCTCGAACTGCCTAAAACACCCAAAAAGGGCCCGGCCTAAACTGATAGACTATATGTTTTGATATAGTTTTTATGCTTTTTTGTTCAGTTTATTAAAAATCCTGAATAGAGAAAAGGAATAAAAAAAGAGGAGGGGGGTGTAAATAAAAGGGATTGGGATTTAAGGGTATTTTGTTTTTTATATTATTATATTGTTATTTATATATTACCCTTTTATTTATATGGGTTGGTTCTTTATATTATTATTTGGTTTTTTTATGTTTGGGGTTGGTGGTATTTTGTAATCCTTTTGTACGTGGGTTATTGGGATTTAGTATTATAATAGGGAACTTCCTTTTTGTGTTTTGGGAGTTCCCTATACTTATTTAGAATTGGATTTTGATTTGGGTTGGGGTTACATTATTTATTTGGTTGGATAGGATTAAGTCCTTGATTAGTTGTTGGGATTCTTGTTCTATTTGGTTCTGTATTTTTAGTCTCTGGGTTCTGTACCTTATGTGGTAGTTGTAATTGTATTCTAGTTCTTGGAAGGTGGTTGAGTATCCTTGGAATGGGATTAGGTCTATTTGTTCTAGATAGTCGTATAATTGATTTGGTATATCTTGTAGAAGAATATATTTAGGTGATTCATATATGATTAAGTATTTAAAGTCTTCTAGATATGTATTTATATAGGGGAAGTTGGGTAATAGGATTAGATTGTCTTCTAGTTCTAGTTCTTCCTCTATATCTGATATTTGACCTAATATATTATCTATTTGGTCTTCTTCCCAGTTTATATCTTTTAGATATATAAAGATTTGTTCTAATAGTTCTTCTGATAATAAGTTTAAATCTTCCATTGTAGATAGTTTTTGATGGTTAGTTCATATTGTTTTTTGGGTTCATTGAAGAACCTTATATATTCCTTTGTAAGTGGTTTTCCAGTGATTATTTCATATCTGGTTATGTGTTCATTTAATTCTAGTAGCTTTTGCTCTATGAATTGCCTTATGAAATAGCATTTTAGGTTTAGTGACATCTTTATCCATTGTACTTGAATTAATATGTCTAGATATATTTGGACTCTATGGAAATGTTCATATATATTTAATTGTTTACCTATTTTTTCTAAGCTATCAATTAGGTAAGGCTGTATTATGAATACCCTATTGTTGGTGCCTGGAATTGGGTGTTCCTCACATGTTAAAGAGATTAAATTATCCAATATAACTATTATATTATCCTCATCAAAGTTCCCTTTTATTTGTTCTCTTAGAGTTTTATATATTTCTTCCATAGTTTTTTATTAATAATTGGATTAATTCTTCTTGTTCTTCTTTATTTAAGTCCTGTAATTTTGATTGAAGTATGGTATAGGTCTTTTGTACATTATCCATACTGGTTATTTGGTTTATTAAGGAATCTAGTTCTTGTTTATTAAGGGTGAAATTTAATTCTACCTTACCAGGACAATATTTAACATTGTCTCTATAGTGGTATAGGTCTTTTAGGTTCAGTTTATTTAGTAATTCATGGAATACTAAACGTTTGAATAACTCATTTATATAATGAGTTTCAGTATCAGTTCCATTGATTTGTAATGGTTTTTCCAATACCCTGGATAAGGTGATTTTTAAGTCTGAGTTCATAATTATTTATTATTTTATAATGCAAATATAATAATAAATTTATTATTTATAACCCTTTATATACCAATATTTTAATGGTTATTTCCAGGTCCTTAAAATTGTAGTAGTTAAATCTGTTGGAATTGGTTTTAATAGGATATAATGTCCTGGTTCTTTTTTAAGGTATCCATTATTTGTAAACTTTCTGATATATACCTTCATTGTTGATAACTTAGCTTTTCTTTCCTGTTCATAGTGATTATCCAGGATTTTTTTAATGATAGGAGATAGGTAAAATGTATTACCTACCCCCTGTTCATTTAATAGATATATGAGATGAGCTAACAGTTTCATATTTCTAATATGTTTATTTGCATGATTCCAGAATCTTTGAATAGGGTTATATTCATTTGATACTTATCATCTTGATAAGACCTTATTATTAAGAACCCATTCTCTGATTCTTCAAAATGTCTAATAGCTATATTTTTATATTTGAATATAGATGACAATATAAGGAAAGATAGTAACCTTACTTTCTGTATCAGTTCAGTTAAGGATATCATATCCATTCTTATTATTATAGTATGATACCTATTATCAAAGGTAGATAATGATTCTAGAAAAGTGTAATAATCCTTTTCTTTGAAAGTATCATTAAAGAGTTTTTGTATTTTCTTGGATAGTTTCATGATATTTAGTTTTGTCCAGTTTCATATAATGGATTATTTGCTAATAATATTATTTGGTCTTCTGCACCAATTAGAAACCAATCATGTATTGGGTCTTCTATTAATTTGAATTTTATAGATGGTAATAGTTCTCCATTTATCTTAAAAGCACCAAATTCTACATCATGTATTTGGTTTTCTAAATGAACCTGTTTGAACATATTGTGTATTTGGGAATCTATAGCTTCCTTTCTAAAATTATGTTCTTGGATATTATTCAAACAATTAGCAAATTCTTTTCCAGAATCACATAGGTAAATAAGTGCATTATATGTATATTCTGATAATAATTCACTTGGGTCTAGTTTGTTAACTAATCTCTTTATCATATTAGTGTTATTTAATTATTATATAAAAGGTTACATCATCTACCCTAAAAGTATGACAAGGATTTTCTGTTCCATGTTCAATGAAATATATTTGTTCATCATTGGGATAGAATATAATGTCTATATGATTATTATATGAGTTTAACAGATTTTGTAAATCATTGAAAAAGTTAAAGTTAGAATTATGTAATATATCTACCCACCATAATTCTGGGTCCCATTCAATAAGTTTTTTAATGATTTTATTGGTTATAAAGCTACTGAATTGCATATTAGTTAGAATTTATTGTAGAATTTTGACCTGACAATATCTATTACTTTATTTATGTCCTGGATATGTAGAGATGATTTATTTAGCATATCATATATTTCTTTTACCAAAGTATTTATATCATAGGTAAATCGTATATCAGATATGATACTATTAGCTTCTTGTTCTGGAATATCAATATTAATTGATATTTGTAATTTTGGTTTTTTGTATGAAACAACCTTACTATAAATTTCATCATCTACTGGTTCATCTTCTGAATCCCTCATGTTTTCCAATTTATAATCAAGGTCATCCATAAACCCTTGTATCAAATTTGAATAGGTTTGGTCATCATCAAATAATTGATTGGTTTCAAAGAATTTGTGACCATCAATGTTTAGTTGCAAGTTAATTTTTTGTTCTGTTGTTTCCATATCCTTTTTATTTTAATTATTATTTAATGCAAATATATAATGCAATATT
>ENA-ORSC01000065-ORSC01000065.1-human-gut-metagenome-genome-assembly--contig:-NODE-65-length-84884-cov-9.602070_pt1 | contig 84884 bp, 76 predicted proteins | sample MGYA00242178_ERZ509140 | MGnify/ENA primary metagenome ERZ509140 (study PRJEB26280, sample SAMEA2338681) | human gut metagenome | biome: human gut; feature: human-associated habitat; material: faeces... | reverse complement strand
TTTGCCTTGCCTGAACAAAAATCTGCTCCGGCAAAACTGCGAGCACCTGTCGGCTATTTGCAGCTTTCTTTGATGCAGGTGGGCTGGCCCCCAACAAAGCAAAAAAGGCGAAAATAGCCGAAAGGGCGCGCTGACAGGCGATATGGGTTCGGCTCTCGTCAGCTTTATTGGAGTTTTGCAGAATGTGAGGTGTTTGTATGGAAAAAAGAAAAAGAGGCCTTGCGATCGATATACTTAACGGTTCGATGTGGGATAAAATATTGCGTTATGCGCTGCCTGTTGCCGCCACCGGCATACTCGGGCAGCTGTTTAATGCCTCTGATATAGCTATCGTCGGTAATTTTGCCGAGGGAGATACGGTCGCGGCGGTCGCAGCCGTCGGCGCAAACGGACCGGTCATCGGCCTGCTGCTTAATATTTTCATCGGCATTGCGCTGGGCGCAAATGTTGTCATAGCAAATGCGATCGGCAGGGGAGACAGCAACACAGTCTCGCGTGCCGTGCATACATCCATTGTCGCCGCCGTCATTGGCGGCATTATTGTCGGCGCGCTCGGGCAGCTTGTCGCCGAGCCTGTGCTGTCAATGCTTCAGGTGCCGGAGGATGTTTTTCCGCTTGCGCTTAAATATATGCGCATTTATCTTCTCGGACTGCCTGTAATATTCCTTTATAACTTTGAAGCGGCCATATTCCGCAGCGCCGGCGATACGAAAACGCCGCTTATAGCGCTGGCGCTCTCGGGCGTTCTGAATGTAATACTCAATCTGTTCTTCGTCATCGTTCTTAACAAAACGGTTGACGGCGTTGCGATAGCCACGGTGCTTGCAAATGTTGTGAGCTCCGTTGTCCTTCTGCGCAGGCTTTTAAGAAGCGAGCTTTTTATCCATGTTGAGTTTAAGGATCTGCGCATCGACTGGAAAATACTTTGGCGCATACTCAAGATCGGCGTTCCGGCAGGCATACAGGGTGCGGTGTTCTCGCTTTCAAACATCGTTGTCCAGTCTGCGATAAACAGCCTCGGCAAGGTCACAATGGCGGCGTCCTCTGCGGCGTTCAATGTTGAGGTCATGGCGTATTACATCCTCAACTCCTTCGGACAGGCCTGCACTACCTTCGTCGGCCAGAACTACGGCGCCGGTCAGATCGACCGCTGCCGCAAGGCGCTCAAGCTCTGCCTTATAGAAAGCGTCATAGCAACGGCGTGCGCCGTGTGCATTGCGCTGCTCTCCGGCAAGTATCTTATCGCGCTGTTTAATAACGATCCCGAGGTCATCCGCCTCGGCATGGTAAGGATGAAATTCATTTTCATGTCCTATATTTTCTCAACGATCTACGACTGCATGTCCGGCTACATGCGCGGCTTCGGCATTTCGCTGACTCCTGCGCTGCTTACGATATTCGGCGTGTGCGGAACGAGAATAATATGGATTTACATGGTGTTCCCCATGTCGCAGACCTTTGAAACGATCATGCAGGTGTATCCCATTAGCCTTGCGATAAACATGGTGCTCATTTTCTGCGCGCTTTTAATAACGCGCCCGTCAAAGCGCTATGACCATGTGGTTCTTGACTCTTGAAAGAGCCGGTCGAACGTGGTAAAATAACACGCTATGAATAATGATTTTAACAAAAGATATCTCGAAGCGAGAAGAAAAGTAATAGAGACCGATTTTGCCGGGCTTAATCCCATGCAGAGAAAGGCTGTCATGGCGACTGAGGGCGCGCTGCTCATCCTTGCGGGCGCAGGCAGCGGCAAAACGACGGTGCTCATAAACAGAATTGCAAATCTTATGCGCTATGGCAAAGCCGGCGACAGCGAGGAGATACCCGAAAATGCGAGTGTTGAGGATATCGACGCAATGGCGCGGCTTGACGATGAGGCAAGGCGCACGGCGGCCTTTGAACCGGTCGAGCCGTGGCGCATCCTCGCAATAACGTTTACGAATAAGGCTGCCGACGAGCTGAAAACAAGGCTTTCCAAAATGCTCGGCGAGGCCGGAGCCGATGTTTGGGCGTCCACCTTCCACTCGGCCTGTGTGCGCATACTGCGCCGCGATGCCGACCGCCTGGGATTTACCTCAAGCTTTACGATCTATGACAGCTCCGACAGTCAGAGCCTTATTAAGCACATCCTGCGCGATTTTGACCTTGACGATAAAAAATATCCGCCGCGCATGCTCCTTTCGGAGATAAGCCGCGCAAAGGATGATTGCTGCTCGCCCGAGCAGTACTATGCCCGAGCCAAGGCGACCGGCGACGCGCGCAGAGTGAAGATCGCGGAGATCTATGCCGAATATTCTCGCCGCGCGTTTGCAGCCGGTGCAATGGATTTTGACGATCTTATTTATTACACCGTGAAGCTTCTCAATGAAAACGAGGACGTGTGCCAGTATTGGCAGAAGCGGTTTAAGTACATACTTATCGACGAATATCAGGATACAAATAAGCTTCAGTACATGCTCGCGTCAAAGCTTGCAGAGGGCTGGGGCAATATATGCGTTGTCGGCGATGATGACCAGAGCATTTACAAATTCCGCGGCGCAACGATCGAGAACATACTTTCTTTCGAGGACGAGTATAAGGGATGCCGTGTCATCCGCCTTGAGCAGAACTATCGCAGCACGGGGCATATCCTCGGCGCGGCAAACGCCGTTATCAAGAACAACCTCGGCCGTAAAGGCAAGGAGCTGTGGACAAAGGGCGATATGGGCGAAAAGCCAGAGCTTTATGTTGCCGATAACGAGCACGATGAGGCGCGCTTTGTTGCGTCCCAGATCCTCGGACTGTATGGCAAAGGCGCGTCCTGGGGCGATAACGCGGTGCTTTACCGCATGAACGCGCAGTCGCACCAGATAGAGCAGGCGTTCAAGCGCAACGGCATTCCGTATAAAATTTTCGGCGGCACGGGCTTCTTTGACCGCGCAGAGATCAAGGATATGCTTGCATACCTGTGCGTCATAGCCTCGCCGGACGACGATCTGCGTCTCGGCAGAATAATAAACAATCCGCCGCGCGGTATTGGAGCTAAGAGCATCGAAACTGCCGCCGCGATAGCGCACGAGAATAACTGCTCGCTGTTTTCCGTCATAAGCAAAGCCGATCTCTATCCAGATCTCAGCCGTGCCGCTCCGCGCATGCTGCTGTTTGCAGGGATGATAAACGAGCTTATAGCGCAAAAGGACGAGCTTGCACCCGACCTTCTGTATGATCAGCTCGTTGAGCGCACGGGATATCTGCGTATGCTTGAGGAAAAGCACACCGTCGAGGACGATGCGCGCGCTCAGAACATAAAAGAGCTGAAATCGAGCATCATTAACTATAAAGGCGAGACCGACACTCCGACGCTCGAGGGATACCTTGCCGATGTTGCGCTGTACACCGATATGGATAACTACGATGACAGCGCCGACTGCGTCGTCATGATGACCATGCACTCGGCAAAGGGACTGGAGTTTCCCAACGTCTTTGTCGTCGGCTGCGAGGAGGGCATATTCCCCGGCATAAAGGCCATCGGCGAAGCCGACGAGATGGAGGAAGAGCGCAGACTTTGCTATGTTGCAATAACGCGCGCAAAAAAGCGCCTGTTCCTGTCCTGCGCCCGGCAGCGAATGCTCTTTGGCCGCACAACGGCAAATCGCGTTTCTCGCTTTATCGACGAGATCCCCGAGGAGCATCTTGAAAAGCGCAACATCCCCAGAGGCTACGGATATTCGGAAAAATCGCAGGTGCAGAAGGAGTTTGCCTTCCGCGCTCCGTCGCAGCAAAGCTTCAAAAAGCCCGTTGCGCCGCCGTCTGCGCCGAAGCCCAAGGCGGCCGAAAAACCGCAGTTTTCTGTCGGCGACAGAGTGCGCCATAAAGCCTTCGGCGATGGTAAGCTCAGCAAAATGACCCCGATGGGAAACGACTATCTGATAGAAATCGAATTTGACAGCGGCACGGTTAAAAAGCTTATGCTCCGCGCGGCCGCACTGCACATGGTAAAGATATAAAGCAATGAAAAACCAAAACAAAGCCGCCCTCGGGCGCATCTGTCTCATATGCACGACGCTTATATGGGGCAGCTCATTTGTTATCTTAAAGACTGCGCTTGACAGCATTACGCCGATGTGGGTGCTTGCCATCCGCTTCGGCGGCGCGGCGATAATGATGTTTATCGCCTGCCTGCCGCGCATAAAAAAGATCGATAAGCAGTATATAAAGGGCGGAGTTTTAATGGGCATATGCCTTGCATCGGCATATATTGTCCAGACCTACGGCCTTGTGTATACGACTCCGGGAAAAAACGCCTTTTTGACCGCAACATATTGCATACTTGTTCCGTTCCTTTATTGGGCGATAGCGCATAAAAAGCCGGACAGATATAATGTGATCGCAGCCTTCGTGTGCCTTGTCGGCATGGGCTTTGTGTGCCTTAACAATGATTTGAGCGTTAATATCGGCGATATCCTCACGATCTGCTGCGGTCTGTTTTACGGCCTGCATATTATCGTAACGGCGCGTTCGGTCGAAAACCGCGATCCGCTTATTCTGACGATGCTCCAGTTTGCAACGGGCGCGGTTATCTGCCTTGTTGGTGCTGCGATCTTCGAGCCTGCTCCGCACGATCTGTCATCGGGAACATGGCTTAGCATTGCCTATATGACCTTTATCTGCACGGGGCTGTGCTTTTTCCTTCAGACCATCGGCCAGAAATACACGCCGCCTGCGCAGGCTGCCGTTATACTGACGCTTGAGTCCGTGTTCGGAACGGCAATATCCGTCATCCTCGGCGAAGAGGTGCTCACGTTCAATATCGCTCTCGGCTTCTGCCTGATATTCATAGCGATAATCACGAGCGAAACAAAGCTAAAATTTCTTCAAAAGCCGCGCTCGTGATAAAACTAAATAACTTTTTTAAAGCGCAGTCTCATATGAGCTTGCGCTTTTTGCCGTTTTGATGCAATATTAAATTATCCTGCATACGGTAGGTGATGATAATGATAAAAATACTCATTGTTGAAGATGAAAAACCGATATCCGACCTTATCAGGCTGAGCTTAGGAAAATCGGGCTATGACTGCGACTGCGCCTTTGACGGCATGAGTGCAGCTGATATGCTCGATGAAAACATATACGACCTTGTGCTGCTTGATATCATGCTGCCCGAGGTGGACGGCTTTGAGCTTCTGGAGTATATAAAGCCGCTGTGCATACCGGTTATATTCATAACGGCCAAGGGCTCGGTGAACGATCGCGTGCGCGGCCTGCGCATGGGTGCGGAGGACTATATAGTAAAGCCGTTTGAGGTGCTTGAGCTTCAGGCGCGCGTTGACGTTGTTCTTCGCCGCTATAACAAAACGGAAAGCGTCATCAGCATCGGCGGCCTTACGATAGATACCAATGCAATGCAGGTCATTCGATCGGGCGAGATCGTGCCGCTCACTCGCAAGGAGTACGATATTCTGCTGCTTTTCGCGCGCAATCCCGGCACGGCGATGTATCGCGAGACCATATACGAGCGCGTGTGGGGGAGGAGACTATATATGCGGTTCAAAAACCGTCGATATCCATGTTCAGCGCATGCGCAAAAAGGTCGGTTGGGAGCACAAGCTCGTTGCCGTAAACAAGGTCGGCTACCGCCTGGAGGTTTAGAATGAAATTTCGGCTCAAGATCATGCTGTGCATGATATGGCTGCTGTCGCTTGCCTTCGGCATCGGCGGAAGCTTCATGATATGGGACTCGTTCAGCTCGGCTCTTGCGCAGGAAAAGCAGACTGCCGAGGACTCGTATCGCTTTCTTGTGCGCACGATCGAGATGGTAAACAGCATAAATACGCTGCCCAACACCTCGGATATTGCGGAGTTTTAAAGCAGATGGACGGTATGGGCATAACAAATTTTTCGGCGATAAGGCTTCTCTCGGGCGGCGTGCTTGAATACACGTCGGGAAACACCGAGCTTTCGTCGGACTATACCGAAAGCGGCATCGCGATCGAAACGGCGCCGGACGGCGCGCGCTATTATAAGCTCAGCGGCACCGTCGGCACCGAGGCTGACACGCTTGCGTTCATCGCCTTTTACGACATTTCATCGGTTTTTGCTATGCGCGACGGGCAGTTTAAAACGTATGCCGCTGTGTTTGCGGTGACCATTGCCGTGTGCGCCGTGCTGTCGTATTTCATTTCGCTGTGGCTGACAAAGCCGCTGGATAAGCTCACAAAGGCAACAAAAAAGCTCGCCGAGGGCGAGCTGTCGTACAGAGCCGATATCCGCACCGGCGACGAGATCGGCCAGCTGTCGGAAAGCTTTGACGCTATGGCACAGAAGCTTGAGGAGAATGTCGAACAGCTTCAGGACGCAATGCGCCGCCAGGAGGAGTTTATGGGCAGCTTTGCACACGAGATGAAAACGCCCATGACCTCGATAATCGGATACGCAGACCTTATGCGCACGCAGACACTCAGTCCCGAGGAGCAGTCGGCTGCCGTGAACTACATTTTCTCCGAGGGCAAGCGGCTCGAGAGCCTGTCGCTGAAGCTGCTGGATATTATAGTCGCAAGAAATACAAAGCTTGAGCTTAAAAAAGTTTGCCCTGCGCAGCTCATTGAGCAGACGGCAGACCATCTGCGCCCGGTGTACACAAAGGACGATATCGGCATCGAGTGCAGCGGCGACGAGGGTGAGTGCCTGCTTGAGCCGGAGCTTGTTAAATCGCTGCTGATAAATCTCATCGATAACGCCCGTAAGGCGCTCGGCCACGGCGGACTTATCCGCATATCATCGCAGCTGACGGACACGGGCTGCACTGTTCGTGTGCGCGATAACGGCCCGGGCATACCGCCCGAAGCCATAGCGCACCTGACCGAGGCATTTTACAGAGTCGATAAGTCGCGCTCGCGCGCACAGGGCGGAGCGGGGCTCGGGCTTGCGCTTTGCAGCGACATTGCCCGGCTTCACAACGGAAGTATTGAGTTTGAAAGCAGCAGGGAGACCGGAACATGCGTGACGGTGCACTTGAACGGAGGTGCCAAATGAGAAAAAACACAGCCGTGGCGGCGCTTGTATTGCTTGCCGTGTGCATAGGGCTGGGGATTCCGCTCGGCGCATCGGCCGTTCAGGACAGGGTGATTTTGAATAAAAGCGAGAGCATTGCCGACTCCGATGCAACTCTTGAGCTGAACACTCGCGGCAGCGTGAGCCTTGCGCAGAAGTATTGGCTCATGAGCACTCAGCGGCTCAGCGTTACGGAGCTTTCGGAAGGAAAGTACATGACAACGGAGCAGGTCGGCGAAAAGGCGATAGAATATATCGAAATTCTGGATAAATATGATATCAATCGCATCGAAGCAATGGCTGACGGCGAGTACTATATTGAATATCAGAAGCCGCAGCTTATGATGTCAGAAACCAACAGCCGTGCTCCGTCGCTTATTGCATGGAATGTCTGCGTGAGCGACAAGACAGGGGACATGAACCTTCTCATTGACGACGAAACCGGAGCGCTGCTGTCGCTTCTGTATATTGACCGCGACCGCATGGGCTGGGAGACAGGCGAAAAAACGGAGATCGATGTGAACAAGCTGTCGGACATCGTGAGTCAATTTGCGCAAATGTACGGTGCCGAAGTACTCGAAATTTGGGAGAACACAAATGACAACGAGTCAAACTTCAACGAATTCGGCATAGATCTGATGTTTGCCGGAGGACTGGATACTACGGCGTTTGCAGAAAACTCCGAGGCTGAGCAGAATGCGGTCAACTCGCTTACGCTGCGCGTAAACAGCATGGCGTACACATTCAACGACGGAGGAATATTATGAAGAAAAGAAAGAGCCGCGCGCTGACGGCGCTTGCCGTCTTAGTCGTTCTTGCCGCAATTGCTGCGGCGGCAATGAAGCTAGGCCTGTTCGAGCGAAAAAATACCGTGCGCGATGAACCTGTGCCGGATTGGGTGGATGTTCAGCTCATTGATATTGACGGAGCCTCGCGCCGCGGCGTGAAGCTTGAAGAGATAAACGACATCGTTGTCCACTATGTCGGAAATCCCGGCACTACCGCGCAGCAGAACCGAAACTATTTCAATAACCCCGACAGCGAGGTCAGCTCGCATTTTGTCATAGGGCTCGACGGCGAGGTGATACAGTGCGTCCCGCTCGACGAGAAATCATCGGCAACGAGCGAGCGCAACCGCGATACGATATCCATAGAGGTCTGCCACCCGGACGAGAGCGGTAAATTTAACGATTCAACATATCGGTCCCTTGTCAGACTGACGGCGTGGCTGTGCGATACATACGGATTGTCCGCAGACCATGTGATTCGTCATTATGATACCTGCGGAAAGGAGTGTCCTTTGTACTTTGTCCGCCATGAGGACGCATGGGAGCAGTTCAAAGCCGACGTTGATTCGGCAATGTGATACGGAAAAGCCACGCAGAAATTCTGCGTGGCTTTTGGTATTCAGAGAGATAAGTTATGCCTCGATTTTCTTTTCGCCGTCTTTTGCGAGCTTCTTCTGGAGCCAATCCTTGCCGTTGACAAAGCGCTCAACGATGAAGGAAACAACATAGTCGCCGGCTGCGTTTACCATGGTTGCAGGAGGATCGACGAGGTTGCCGATAGCAAGCGCGATAGGGAAGGCGACCGCAAGCTGATCGGGGAAGAACAGCGTGCATAGAACAAGCTCGCCCGTACCGCCGCCGCCGGGGATACCGCTCATTGCAACGGAGGAGAAAACCGCAACGATAATTGCCAGTATCGCCTGACCTGTGCCGAAGTCCATGCCGAATATGCCGAACAGGAATGCAACCTTTATGATCGCGCTCATTGCCGAGCCGTCCATGTGCATCGTTGCGCCGAGCGGAACGACGATGTTAGAAACCTCCTTCGAGATGCCGGTCTCTTCGGCGACCTCAAGGTTGGTGGGGATGGTTGCTACAGACGAGCAGGTGCCGAAGGACACTGCCGCCGGGCGGAACAGATGCTTCCACATGACCTTTGCGCCGCCCTTGCCGCCGCCGAAGCGCGCGTAGATCGGGAAGAATACGAACATGTAGGCAAAGCACAGAACGTAGTAGATGATAAGCGTGCGGCTGTAGTCGCCGATGAGGTCGGGACCGTAGGTGGCAACGAGATATGCAAAGAAGCCGAAGAAGCCGATGGGAGCATAATAGGTAATGATCTTTACGACGTTCATGAGAACGGCCGTGAGGTTATCCAAAAACCTTGCGACCATGCTGTCCTTGCCGCCGGTCATCTGGATGCCGAAGCCGAAGAAAACAGCGGCGATGATAAGCGGAAGAATTGCTTTGCGGCTCCACAGCTCGCCGAAGTCGGGCTTGGTGAAGAAGTTTATTATCATGTCTGTCACGCTCAGCGTTGTATCGACCTCACCCTCAACTATGGTGTAGCTGCCGGTAACGACGGGGCAGAGGCGGACGATGACGTACATGATAACGGCCGCTATTGCAGCGGTGACGAAGAATGTGCCGACGGTGATGCCCATGACCTTGCCTGCGCGCTTTGCGCTGGACATGTTTGCGATAGCCGATGCTATCGAACAAAACACCATGGGGACGACTACGCAGAACATGAGGTTTATGAAAACCGTGCCGATAGGCTCAAGAACGGTAGCGCCCTTGGAGATGACCTCGCCGGATGCGTCCTTGACGACGGGATTGAGCGCACCGACGATACAGCCGCCGACGATACCGGCGAGCATGAATATTATAAATCCGTAAGTTTTAAAGAATGATTTCTTCTTTGCCATGATTGCACTCCTTAAAAGTTTTTCTGTGAAAATTATATTCGCATGTATTTGCAAAGTAAATTGACGATAGTGCTTGAAACATTGCAAATAGTGCTATATAATCCTTTGTGAGAACATTTTGGGAGCATTGTGATGACAGAACGGTATAAATACAGCAATGACGGCTATTTAAACGAGGATTTCAGGCTTTTCCACCTCAAGGACAGCTCCGGCCAGGAAAAGGACTTCCATTTCCATGAGTTTGATAAGCTCGTCATTTTAATATCCGGCAAGGTTGATTACACCGTTGAGGGCACGACCTACAAGCTCGAACCGTGGGATATCCTACTCGTGCGCCATCATATGATACACAAGGCGGCAATTGACCTTTCTGTTCCGTATGAGAGGATAATAATATATCTCGATTCCGCTTATGTTGAGCGATTTGCGCCGAACGCAGGACTGATGGACTGCTTTGCCTCGGCCGAAAAGCGCGGCTATTGCCTCATGCGTCCGGATGAGAACGCCATAGCCGGACTCAAGGACGCGCTCGGGCGGCTCGAGGCTACGCAGGATGACGAGCTTTTCGGCGCGCAGCTTCTGCGCGGCACGATGCTCGTGCAGCTTCTTGTTCTGGCAAACCGCATCATGCTAAGCGACAAAAGCCATGCCGACACTGTGGCCGACTCCGGCGGCAAGATCGCCCCGGCGCTGTCTTATATAAACGAAAACCTGACAAACGAGCTTAATATTGACGATATGGCGGCACTGTGCTATTTGAGCCGTTATCACTTCATGCGCCTTTTCAAGGCTCAGACAGGCTGCACGGTGCACAATTACATACGGCAAAAGCGACTTGTGCTGGCTGCGCGGCTCATCCGCGAGGGGATGAGCGCCTCGGCGGCCGCTGCCGAATGCGGCTTTGTTGATTACTCGGCGTTCCACAGAGCCTTCACCAAGACGTTTCGCGTAAGCCCCGGCAGGATCAACAAACAGTGATACGACAATGTTATGTAAACCGCAGGCAAATGCCTGCGGTCAGCTTATGCCTGCGGTGCGGAAAACTTCTGCTTTACCTGATCTATACGCTGCTGCTGGGCCTGCTCGGAGGAATACCAGCCATGACTTGACATCTCTTTATAAATGCTGTCCTGCATGCTCAGACTGTTGCCAAGTGCGGTGCAGAAGGTCTGATGAACATTGTCGGTGCTTGATTCTATCGCACCGTGCATGAAAAGGTCACACACGCCCTTAGTGGTTAGAAGCAGGTTCTCCATTATATCTCGATCGTTCATATTTTGCCCTCCTCAGACTAGATTTAAAAACTTCGTGAAAAGCTTTTGGTTTTCGTTTATAAGCTGCTGAGCCTGACGTTTCAGCTGAGGATCGGTCAGCTGGTTTGCCGCGAGACTGCACTGCGTCATAAGAAATTTCGTGTGACCGAGCGCGTCTTCAATATACAATAATTCTTTAGGTGTCATTTATTGAACCTCCAAATAAAAATGTTCGTTATTATTATCTGCGAAGTGAGCGTACTTATTCTAAAAGAAAAAATTTTACCAAATTGACACTTTCGCGGCCCTGTGAGTCTTGAAATTGACAAACACTTGTGCTATCCTATATACAAATTAAAAAACAATACAGGGGGTATAGTTTTATGTTCAGCGCAATAGTTTACAAATCGACGACCGGTTCCTGCAAAAAATACGCGGATCTTCTCTCGGCACGCCTGCACATTCCGGCATTCCCTCTCGGCAAAGAGTATGTGCTTGCCGATACGAAGATAATCTACGTTGGCTGGCTGTTTGCAGGCAAGATCATGGGCTACGACAAGGCGGCTAAGAAGTACGATATCGGTGCCGTTGTTCAGGTCGGCATGAGCCCCGTTTCCGCAAAGAGCGAGGAAGTTTGCCGCAAGAAAAACGCGGTAAGCGCGGATGTTCCTGTGTTCACACGCCAGGGTGCATTCAATATCAATAAGCTTCCGCCGCACTTCAGATTTATAATGAAGATAAAGAACAAAGATATAGCAGCTCGCTTCGAGGGCAAGGAAAACCTCAGCGATGCGCAGAAGGCTACTTACAAAATGGCGTCCACCGGCGTCGGCGAGCCGCCCTGCTGGTGCGTTGACGATATCGTCAAATGGTGCGCCGAGCACTAATACTGTATTTCATTTATTGGGAGGGTGCGAGCCTGACCTATTATTGAGATAGCCGCTATGCACGCTTGCGGCGCTCTTCGGATCGTGATACGACGAAGCCCACATCGGAGTATCTGCTTCCCGATCCCGGAGAAACCGCAAATATGCTTGGCAAAGTCTGTTTCGGAATTGATGCGGGGGGGACTGACGCAGACTGTCCGCGGCGTCATCTGCGAAACTAAACAGCGCGCACAGAAGGCACGGAGCAGGGAGGAATTGAGCACTCCGCCCGGCAAAATGTTTTCGGCGCAAGAGGAAAATAAAGCGAGAGTCGGTTGACGCTCGCTTTATTTTTGCTTATAATTGCCGTGAGATAAAAATATGGAGAACGACATGAGAAATATAGACGCAAAAGTGATCGAAGACACCGTCGCGAGGCTGTGCATCGAGGCAAACCTCCGGCTTCCGCCCGACGTTATAAACGCAATAGAAAGGGCCGAAAAGGCAGAGCCGTGGGGCGGAGCCAAGCGCATCCTCTCGCTGCTGGGCGACAATGTGCGCATAGCATCCGAAAAAACGCTGCCTGTCTGCCAGGATACCGGAATGGCCTGCGTGTTCGTTGAGCTTGGGCAGGACGTACACATTGACGGCGATTTTGAGGAAGCGGTCAATAACGGCGTGCGCCGCGGCTACGGCGAGGGATATCTGCGCAAAAGCGTTGTGTGCGATCCTCTGCGCAGGGTAAACACCGGCGATAACACCCCGGCGCTTTTGACGGTTAAGCTTACGCGCGGCGATAAAATGCGCATAACGGTCATGCCAAAGGGCTTTGGAAGCGAGAATATGAGCGCGCTTAAAATGCTAAAGCCTGCCGACGGCGTTGAGGGTGTGAAAAATTTTGTGCTTGATACCGTTGAGAAGGCCGGTGCAAACCCCTGTCCGCCGATAATCGTCGGCGTCGGCATCGGCGGAAGCTTTGATAAGGCAGCCTGCCTTGCAAAGCATGCGCTGCTGCGCCCGGTCAATGAGCCGAATCCCGATGAATACTATGCTGCGCTCGAGAGTGAGCTTTTGGACAAAATTAATGCCCTCGGCATAGGACCGCAGGGCTTTGGAGGAAAAACAACGGCGCTTGCGGTGCTCATAGAAGCAATGCCTACCCACGTTGCCGGACTTCCGGTGGCGGTGAATATAAGCTGCCACGCGACGCGGCGTGCAAGCGCAAGTCTGTGAGGTGCATGATGGAATACAGAATAAGCGTTCCGGCCTCAGAGGAGGAACTGAAAAAGCTTCGCGCCGGCGACAGCGTTCTGCTGTCAGGCACGGTGTACACCGCGCGCGACGCGGCCCACAAGCGCATATGCGAGTGCTTTGATAACGGAGAGCCTGCGCCGTTTGAGCTAAAAGGCAGCGCGATATACTATGTCGGCCCGACCCCGGAGCACGACGGCTGCTGCATCGGTTCGGCAGGGCCGACAACATCCGGAAGGATGGATGCGTATGCGCCGCGTCTGCTGGATGCCGGGCTTAAGATAATGATCGGCAAGGGCAATCGCAGCGATGAGGTGGTAAATTCAATGATCAAAAACGGAGCCGTGTACCTTGCGGCGATCGGCGGAGCAGGGGCGCTCATGGCAGCGTCCATTGAGCAGGCCGAGCTCGTTTGCTGGGAAGATCTCGGCTGCGAGGCAGTGCGCAGACTCACGGTAAAGGATATGCCGCTTACCGTCGCCATCGACAGTCAGGGCAACGATTTGTATAAGCTCGGAAGAGCGCAGTATTTAAAAGAGGTAGAAAAATAATGGACTACGCAAAGAAATCGCTTGAATTGCACTATCAGCTCAAGGGCAAGATCGAGGTCGCCTCACGCACGAAGGCAAACGACCGGCAGTCGCTCAGCCTTGCATACACCCCCGGCGTCGCCGCACCCTGCCTTGAGATACAAAAGGATGTAAACAAAAGCTATGAGCTTACCCGGCGCTGGAATACCGTTGCCGTTGTCACCGACGGAACGGCCGTGCTCGGACTCGGCGATATAGGCCCCGAGGCCGGAATGCCGGTCATGGAGGGCAAGTGCCTGCTGTTCAAGGAATTCGGCGGCGTTGACGCCATTCCTCTGTGCATCCGCAGCAAGAATGTTGACGAGATCGTAAACACCGTCGCGCTGCTTGCAGGCTCGTTCGGCGGTGTGAACCTTGAGGATATCTCCGCGCCGCGCTGCTTTGAGATCGAGCGCAAGCTCAAGGAACGCTGCGATATTCCGGTTTTCCACGATGATCAGCACGGAACGGCGGTCATAATGCTGGCCGGGCTTATGAATGCCCTGAAGGTAGTCGGCAAACGTCTTGAGGATGTGAAGATTGTCACATCCGGCGCAGGAGCTGCCGGAATTGCGATAATAAAGCTGCTCGTTTCCGTCGGCGCCGGAAACGTCGTCATGACCGACAGAACCGGCGCAATATATAACGGTCGCCCCGGCCTTAACCCTGCAAAGCAGGAGATAGCGGAAACGACAAATCATGCCTGTGAAAAGGGAAGTCTTGCCGACGTTATCAAGGACGCGGACGTGTTCATCGGAGTATCCGCTCCCGGAGTCTTGACCTCCGACATGGTGCGGACAATGGCACGTGATGCGATAGTTTTCGCCTGTGCAAACCCCACGCCGGAGATATTCCCCGATGAAGCAAAGCGCGCCGGCGCCGCAATTGTCAGCACCGGCCGCAGCGATTATCCTAACCAGATCAACAACGTCCTTGCATTCCCCGGCATATTCCGCGGCGCGCTGGATGCCCGTGCATCCGATATAAACGACGAGATGAAGATCGCCGCTGCGCATGCTCTTGCAGGTATGGTCAGCGAGGATAAGCTCTCCTGCGATAATATCCTGCCGCAGGCATTTGACGAGGGCGTGGGCGAGACCGTTGCCGCCGCCGTCAAGGCCGCCGCGATAAAAAGCGGAGTCGCAAGAATATGAAAAAGCGTCTTTTCGCTGCGTCGGCAGGCATAATAGCCGTTATTCTTGTTTTCGGCCTTGTGTCGTTTCTGCTGACGCCCTATGCAAAGACCTATTCGGCAGAGCACGTCTCGCAGTCGAAAAAGCAGATAGCGCTCACCTTTGACGACGGCCCCGGCAAGCATACGCAGCAGCTTCTTGACGGACTGCGCGAGCGCAATGTAAAAGCAAGCTTCTTTCTTATGGGCAGCAAGGTCGAAAAGCGCCCGGAGATAGTCAAGACCATGCATGACGACGGCCACCTCATCGGCTGCCACACATGGTCGCACATAAGCTTTTTTGAGCACACCGACGAAGAGATAGCCGAGGAGATTGACCGCACGAATAAGCTTATAGAGAGCATAACGGGTGAGTATCCACGATTTCTGCGTCCGCCATACGGCTATTACACAGGTGCCATGCTCAATAAGATCGACAGTATTGCCATTCTATGGTCTGCCTCGCCGCGCGACTGGGTGCATATCGACGAGGAGTATATCTACAGCTGGTTTCTTGACCATGCGCGCGACGGGGATATAATCCTCCTGCACGACACCAAGGACGCCACGGTCCCGGCAGCCCTGCGCGCGATCGACACGCTCACGGAGCAAGGCTTTGAGTTTGTCCGCGTTGACGAGCTGCTGTGCCGCAACGGCGATAAGCTCGCCCCCGGCCTTGCGTATCGCTTCTGCCCGTACGACAGCAGAGCGTGGTATATTTAAAAAATCGTATATTATCCATAAATCTGAGAGCTAAAATTTTAAATATCTCATAGTTTCTTGTTGAACGTATGAGTGATAAAATATTAATGCAAAGTGCAGGAAATATATACGCATTATAAGGAGGGCAACATGAAAAAGGCGCTGATAGCAATGCTGCTGATGGCAATATTTCTTATAGGCGGCGGTGGACTCGTGAGCATGCTGTTCACCCATGCGCTTGGCGGCGGTGTTGAACAGAGCTACATTTATCCTATCTATGGCGCGATAATCGTGCTGACCGGAGTTATCGTTGGTGCGGCGCAGGTAATCGTGAATGAGATCAGGAACCAGAAGAACAAGGAAAACGAAGACAGAGAATAGTCCAAATTGGCTATTCTCTGTCTTTGTATTTTATCATATTATTACCGTGAAGCAGCTGCCCGAGCCTGGAGCGGATTCAACGCTCACCGAGCCGCCGTGCAGCTCGGCAATTTCCTTTACGAGCGGAAGTCCGAGACCACTGCCGGAGTTTTCACTCCGCGAAGCGTCGGCCTGCCAGAAGCGCTGCCATATCTTATCCTGCTCATCGGGAGCAATGCCTATGCCGTCGTCGCGCACGGTGAGCTTCATCCTGCCGTCTGCGGCGCGCCGAAGCGTAAGCCATATGTTGCCGCCCTCGCTGCCGTAGCGATATGCGTTCTGCAAAAGGTTCTGCACAAGGCTTGCAAACAGCTGCGCATTGTAGCGCGCGCATATTCCGTCTGCGATATCCGTGTGCAGGCTTATGCCGCGCCTGTCCTCGGGCATATAGTCTTCGCATACCTCGCGCACAAGCTCCGACACGTCGCCCTCGGCAAGGGGATAGCGCTCAGTGCCCTGCTGGAGCCGCGTAAGGCTCAGCAAATGGTTTACGAGTAAGGACATGTTGTCTGCCTGCTCGTCTATAACATCAAGCGTTCGCAGAAAATCCTCGCGCGTTACGTCCTTGCGCTTTGCGCGGTCGCAGCTTGCTCTTATGACTGTTATCGGCGTTCTCAGCTCGTGAGAAGCGTCGGAGGTAAATTGCTTTTCCGCGGAAAACGAGCGCTCGAGCCTGTCAAACATGCCGTCAAAGGTATTTGAAAGCGCGATAAGCTCCGATGGGCCGCTGCGCAGCGCTATGCGCTCGGTGAGGTCGTTGCCGTCGCTTATCGAGTTTGCCGTTTTTGTTATTTTCTCGACCGGCGCAAAGGCCTGCTTGGAGATTATCCAGCCGCCGATTATGCTGATTATAAGTATCACCGGCAGCAGCATGGCCGTCATTATAATGACGGTGTGCGCCGCGCCGTAGTCGTCGGTTCCGGGGGCGATGCCGCGTATCCAGATCGGCTGCCCGTCACGGGTCACAAGCTGCGCATCGTATACAAAAAACTCGTCGCCGTCAAGCGGAATTCGCTGAACAACGTATTCGTCAAACGGAATATCCGAGGGATTAAGTCCATCGACCGTAACGCCGCGCAGAAGCTTTCCCGTTTCGTCATAAAACGCGCAGTAAACTCCGCGGATGTAAAAATCAACGTCATCCCAGGCAATGTCGCTGTGCTCGGCCTCGAATTTCTCCTCGTTGTGGTTGACCGTTTCAACAAGCCGCTCGGGCGAATCGTTAACAAGCCCTGTGCGATCGACCCAGATGATGAAAAACAGCATGATGGCACACAGGATCAGCATCATTGCTGCGATCCAAACCGTCAGCCTGAGCTTTGCCGACATCCTCAGTCCTCCCTGAGCACCCAGCCGATGCCCCAAACGGTGTGTATAAGCTTCTTATCAAAGCCCTCGTCGATCTTTTTGCGCAGGTAGCCGATGTATACGTTGACGACGTTTGAGCCGCCCTCGTATTTGTAGTTCCAGAGATTGTTCTCGATCTGCTCACGCGAGAGTACCATGCCCTTGTTGCGCATCATAAACTCAAGAAGCGAATACTCCTTCGCCGTAAGATCGATGACCTTTCCGCCGCGTGTGACCTGCTTTGCGGCAATGTCGAGCGTGAGATCGGAAAGCTCGTATATGTTCGAGTGATTGTCGCCGCTTTTGCGCGCCATGACATGTATAACTGCGATAAGCTCGCGGAAGTCAAAGGGCTTTACCATGTAGTAATCGCCGCCGGACTCAAGTCCGCGCACCTTGTCGGAAACACTGTCGCGCGAGGTGAGGTACACGACCGGTGTTTTGCAGCCGTCCGCGCGCAGCCTGCGCACAAGCTCAAAGCCGTCCATCTTCGGCATCATTATGTCGAGCACGATAACGTCGTATTCCGCGCACTCGCAAAGCTCCAGCGCTTCAAGGCCGTTGAAGCAGGAGTCAACACTGTATCCCTCGTCGAGTATCGCCTCGGATATCATCCTGTTAAGGTGCTTTTCGTCTTCAACAACAAGCGTTCTCATATCTCTCATCCTCCCGTTTTTTCCTTATTCTATTTGCGATTAATTATATTGTCAATGCCCTCTAATCCTTCTCTAATAATTTTCTCATTATTTTCTCATTTTTCGAGTGTAAAATAATTATGGATATTTATATACAATAACATCCTCAAGGAGGACGGAAGATGAAGAACGGATTCAAACGGGCGCTGAGCATGCTTTTGTGCCTTACCATGGTTCTGGGGCTGTTTTGCTATGCTCCGGAGGCTTCGGCGGCGGTTGACAGCAGCGGCTATGAATGCACAGGTTCTGTCGAGCAGCTTTTAAAAGCAAGCAGCGACGCAGTTGCCGGTCAGTGCTACAGGATCGTCAATAATGACGATATCATAGCGCTTGCCGACTATGTTGCCGCCGGCAGAAACACCAAGGGCGTTACCTTCTATCTGAAGGCCGATGTCGATATGCGCCGCAACACATGGAACGGTATCGGCACGGATAAGTACGCCTTTGAAGGCACGCTCGACGGCTGCGGCTATGCGGTCGTGGGTCTGATAACATATCTTTTCAAAAACGCAGGCTCCAACGCCGTTATCATGAACCTTGGCGTTAACGGCGTTTCAAACGGCGCAAACGCGGCCGGCATAGCATCAACGCTGTCCGGCAAGATCGTAAACTGCTGGAGCGCCGTCAAGGTCGGCGGAACCGGCAATAACGGCGGCCTTGCCGCGATCGTCACGGGCGGCAAGATCATAAACAGCGCAAACTACGGCAGCGTAAGCGGCACCGGCAATGTCGGCGCTATCGCCGGCAGGGTTGCCAATGCGCGGATCGAGTGCGCCTATTATGCCTACAACAGCGCGGACAACAATGGCAGCGTCGGCAGCAGGGATGCCGCCAGCAGCATTGACACGCTCCGTTTCTCATCCAGTCCTACCGTCTGCCTGACGGAGAAGGAAAAAACCGTCGGCAGTGTGACGAGCGACGATCTCGTTGAGCTTCTCAACGCATGGACGTCGGCCGACGGCGGCGCAAAATGGCGCAAATGGGTTTTGAATACGACCGCCGAAGGCATAGAACGCACGGGCGGAAAGTACCCCAATCCCTCTCAGGCTTACCCCGGCTATTCGGCAGAAACGCCTGTTTATAAAGACAGTGTCCCCATGGAAACGCTCTATGAGTCGCAGTCGGATGCGCAGCCCGGCATATGCTACAGCATAGGCGACGTAAAAGAGCTTGAGATGCTCGCAAAATTCGTAAACGAGGGTCACAATACCGAGGGCGCGACCTTCTTCCTCACAGGCGACCTCAGCATAGTAATAAACGGCTCGTTTTATAAGGGCGAAAGCTGGGTGCCCATAGGCAACAGCGAGACAAACAGCTTCAAGGGCGTTTTCGACGGCCAGGGCTTTGTCATAAACGAGCTTATTATAAATAAGTGCAACGATCCTGCCGGCCTGTTCGGCTATGTCAACAGCACCAATGCCGTTATCAAAAACGTCGGCGTCGGCGGCGGCATAACCGCAAACGACTATGCCGGCGGCATTGTCGGCTTCCTGCGAGCCGGCACGGTGTCAAACTGCTGGGTGGGCATGAACGTAAACGGCGATAAGGCAACAGGCGAGATCGTCGGCTATATGGACAATGCGCGCATATATAACTGCGCGGCCTACGGTACGGCTACGGATAACCATAAGTACGGTGCAATAGTCGGCGAATCAACAGTAAACAGCACCGTGCAGTATTGCTACTACAGCAATGATAACTCCGACGTCTCCGGAACGCCGAGCGTCGGAAACTACAGCATAAACGTTCCCTTTAAGATCACAAACGGAGACTATACTCTCACGCACAGCGTGAACATAAACGGGCAGAAAACGCTCAAGGTTCTCAACGCGCTCAACTATTGGGTCGATACGCTCGGCGCAAATCAGAACATGCGCCACTGGAAGCAGGACATGTCTCCTGCCAGCATTGCCCGTCTGCGCGGAAGCTTCCCGGCGCATATATATTTTAATGATCCTTCGAGCCTCGAATATATAAGCGAGCAGCCCGAAGAGGTTGACCGCACGGATAATCCGTATAATGTGATCTATAAATGCACGGCAACCATGACCGAGCTTTACGACAGCAAAACGGATGCTCTGGCCGGAGGAAACTACAGCATATCCACCGGCGACGAGCTCGGACTTTTGTCGAAGTACGTTCAGGAGGGCTACTCCACAAAGGATGCAAACTTCTACCTGACCGATAACGTCAACATAACGACTCAGGGGATCGACGTTGAAGGCGCAGGCTGGGTTCCCATAGGAACGACGCTCAATAACCACCAGGGCATATCCACCATTACATATTTCCGCGGAAATTTTGACGGCTGCGGATACACTGTATCTGGACTGTATATCGTATCCGACTTCATCGACATGGCCGGACTTTTCGGCCAGTGCTGGGGCAGCACCATAAGAAACGTCGGCGTTGCCGGCGAGATGCTTGCCGATGACGAGGTCGGCGGCATAGTCGGCAGAGCAAACGACTGCATTATCGAAAACTGCTGGTCGTCCGTTATCATTCAGGCCTCCACCGAGGTCGGCGGCATAGTCGGCTATGCGCACAATTCCACCATAAATAACTGCGCGGCCTACGGACCGCTTTACACCACCAGCGACGAGGGCGAGAAGTCCGGCTTTGTCGGACGGTCAAACGGCTCGACCTTCAATAACTGCTACTATCTCTACGGCCTTATCGACGATTTCTACAATAAGACCGATAAGGACAGCGTCTTTAACGACTGCATGTACTTCAAGTACGATGTTGACGGAACGCAGAAATGCACCCTCAAGAAGGCCGTCACCATCGACAGCTACACCGGCGATGATATGCTCGAAGCGCTCAACGCCTGGGTCTATAAGCAGGATAGTGAGCTTTACTGCTCGTGGCACACTGCCTCGTCCATAAACGAGATACCCGGCGCAAACGGCTATTTCCCGGTTCTCGTAAACCCCAAGCTGAGCGGCACCGGCGCGGACGACGGCTACTGCGGCGACTATGAGGCGACAAACACCATGCGCGCACTGTACAGCACGCGCTCCGACGGCGTCGAGGGCGGCTGCTACAGCATAAGCAATATGGATGATCTCGTTGCGTTCAGAAAATATGTCAACGAAGGCTACAAGACCAAGGACATAATCTTCTTCATGACGCATGATATCGATATGTCCGTAAGCTACTCGGCCGCAAGCGGAACCTCGTGGACACCTGTTGGCACCGTGAAGGATCCGTTCAAGGGAATATTCGACGGTCAGGGCTATACGCTCAAGTATCTGTATATAAACAGCTCGGCCGACGATCAGGGCTTCTTCGGCCAGGTGACGGGCAACAGCGCCGTAGTTAAAAACCTCGGCATCAGCGGCTCGGTAACGTCCAAGGGTGTAAACTCCGCGGCCATATGCGCAGATTTCAATTTCGGCACGATAGCAAACTGCTGGTCGAGCTGCAATGTTGCAGGCGCGGCAAACTCCGGCGGCATTATCGGCGGCGGCAATATGGGCACCGTCATTAACTGCACAAGCTACGGCGCAGTAAACGGCGCATCGACCTACGGCGCAATTGCCGGCGCTCCGGTCGGTACGGTGCTCAAATACTGCTATTATCTCTACGGTACCTGCCAGCAGGGCTATCCTTCGGATAAGGGCGTTTTGTATCCCACGGTGCAGAGCTTCAACGGAACCGGCGCTGCATGCATACTCGCAGAGTATGTGACTGTGGAGGGAACGCGCACCAAGAACGTGTCCTCGGCGCTCAAAATGTATGTCGATGCCCATCCCGAGATCAACTACTGCTACTGGGGCATAGGCGACTCAGAGGAGTATTACCTCCAGGGCGTCACCGGCTTCCCGGTGCTCATCTCCGCGTCCGACACAAAGGGCGACCATGACTACAAGCAGTATCAGGCCGAATTCAAGGATAAAAAGTATTTCTCCGTTTTGGCGGCTCTCAAGGACGCAAACGCTGCCGAGGGCGGCGGCGTCGTGACGCTGCTTATAAACGCTCAGCTAAAAAACCGCGAGGATATAGTCTTTGACGATGATGTTACGCTCAACACCGCTGACTTTTCGCTCATAATTATGTCCAATGTCTCCGTAAAGAGCATGAACCAGCTCCTCGGCACGTTCATAATAAAAAGGGGCGGACTTATAAACCTCAATGGGGATAAGTTCATTTACTCGCAGCCGAAGGCCGACGATTCGTGCAACAGCGCGTTCTATTCAAAGGAAAGCCTGACCATCCAGACCGTCGCGACAGAGGATCCCACTGCATACGATCTTACCTTCTACAGCGGCGAGTTTATCGTAAACGCGGCTCTCGATTCCGGCAATCCTCATAAGATACCCGGCGGCAGCAAGCTTACGATCAAGGAAAGGGCCACGCTTAATGTCGAGCGCAACGCCCGCATACGCACGACCGGCGGTGCTCAAATATTTGACTACGGCACCATAAAGATCGGCAACGCGACGCTTGACCGCAACAAGGGAAGCCGCATAGTCGGCGTTCTTGAAGACAAGAGCGGAACCGTGACTCTGCCGTTTATCTACTACGAAGGATATCATCTGCGCGGCTGGTCTGCTAACGACGAGCTGTATGCTGCCGGAAGCAGCGTTGAGGTTTCGACGGCGACCACATTCACCGCAAGCTGGGCGATCGGCGACAGGCTCGATCCCTATCCCGGCGACGACAGCTACACCGATGACGGCGAGCTTGTGTATGAGTTCAAGATCTATGTCATTCAGGCCGAGGGAGGAAAGATAAGCCCCGAGACGATAAATGTCGCGCGCGGCGAAACGCTCAAATTCAAGGTCGAAGCCTCCGAGGGCTACTACATCAAAAATGTGCTTGTTGACGGCGTGAGCGCGACTCTTGACGATAACGGCGAATATCAGTTCATAAGCGTCGGTGAGGATCACAGCATAACGGCCATGTTTGCCAGATACACAAACACGGACTACAATAGTTATGTAAACCGCTTTACCGACGTTAAGCCAAGCGACTGGTGCTATAACAATATCCGCTTTGCGTACACCATGGGGCTTATGCAGGGCACGACGGCAACAACGTTCTCGCCCAATGACCCGACCGTCAGGTCGCAGTTTATAACCGTTTTGTGGCGTATGTCCGGCAGCCCGGTCGTACCCGGCGACGGATGCAAGTTCACGGATATCAGCAAGAGCAATTATTATTACGAGGCCGTCCGCTGGGGCGTTGCAAACGGCATAATCAACGGATTTTCCGAAACGAGCTTCGTTCCGAACGGAAAGCTTACGCGCGAGCAGCTTGTTACGATGCTGTTCCGCTATGCCAAGAACTATGCCGGCGACGATGTGTCCAAGTACGACACGACCAACATCCTCGGCTACTCCGATGTGCTGAAGATATCCAAAGGCATGACGCAGCCCTTCCAGTGGGCGATCGGCGCAGGAATAATAACCGGAACGAGCAGCACAACGCTCACTCCGCAGGGAACCGCGACCCGCGCCCAGATAGCCGCGATACTCTCGCGCTACTGCAACCAGTTTGTCCTCAAGGTCCCTGTAATAATGTAAATCAAATCTCTCTCCCGGCCTTTGGCCGGGAGATTTTTTTGCTTATAGGGCCTTTTCCTATTGACAAAATAGGAAAAGGATATTAATATAACACCGTTATATAACACTGCTATATTAAACAAACTACCAAAATACTATGCTGCAAATGAGAGAAAATAGAGCAGCAGGGGAGCTCGAGGGGACAAAGGCCCCACTCGTGATTAGATTATAGCCATCAAAAACGTCTGATTTATCAGGCTTTTTGACGAGCGTAGCGAGATTTTTCGTGAAAACTTGTTTTCACAAAAAATGTGGCGTTTTTGAAGCGTGCAAAAAAGTCTATGACTTTTTTGATACGCTGAGACCCGGGGCGGCAGAAATGACGCGCCCCGGGTCTGCTTTTAACTTTTTGCTCCCATATTCAAAACGAAGAAATATTGCTCGTTTGCGTAATTGATCGCTGCGCCGGAGACCCGGCGCAGCTTGTTTTTTGCCGCTTTGGAACTATATCTTCATGCAGACGTCCCATGCTCGCCAGATGACCGTGCGCAGGTTGCCGATGGCAACGCAGTCGCCGACGCGGTAGGCCTTCTTGTTGTCCTTGCCGCCGACGGGGGTGGGAACAAAGCCGATGCCGTTTACAACGCTGTCGCACTCGACGAAGGTCGTCTCGCCGGTCTCGACATTTTTAACGGTGCAGCCCTTGTCCGTTATCTCGGTAACGGTCGAGTGCAGGTAAACGGGAACCTTGTGGTATTCCATAGCGTCGCGCAGGAACGAGGTGTTTGCAAGGCAGGTCGCCTGAGCGGCAACGAGGTCGCCTGCGTATTCGACGATTATCGGGTGCTTGCCGAAGTTGAGCAACATATCATAAGCCGCCTCGCAGGAGGACTGGCCGCCGCCGATGAACAGGACCTTATCGCCGACATCGACCTTGTCCTTGAGCACCTGGGTGAAGGTGAGCGCCTTGTCAAAGCCCTTGATGCTGGGCATCATGCGCGGGACCGAGCCGCTTGCAACGATGATATCGTCATAGCCGCGCAGCACGCCGAGGTCGTTGATTTCGGTGTTGAAGCGCACGTCGATGCCCTGCTTTTCGATCTCGTTTTTATACCAGCGGATAAGCTCCTTGTCGTTTTCCTTGAAGGTCATTGCCGATGCCGTGAGGAACAGGCCGCCGAGCTCGTCGGTCTTTTCAAAGATGGTGGGGATGTGGCCGCGCTGCTTGAGCACGAGGGCGCACTCCATGCCGCCGATGCCGCCGCCGATTATTGCGACCTTCTTGGGGTTCTTGGTGGGCACGATCTTGTAGCGCGTGTGCTGCATGGTGGTCGGGTTCAGCGCGCAGCGCGCAAGATGCATCGAGTCGTTGAAGTGCTGAACGTTCGGGGTGCCTGCGAATTTGGCCATGTTGAAGCAGCCGTTGTGACAGCGGATGCAGGGCTTTATCTCGTCCTCATGGCCTTCCTTGATCTTGTGGATCCAGTCGTGGTCAACAAGGTTCTGGCGCGCGATCGCGACAGCGTCGAGCTTTCCGGCCTCGATCTCCTCGGCGGCCTTCACGGGATCCATGCGGCCTGCGCACACGACGGGCTTGTCGGTGAATTTCTTTATATGCTCAACATACTCAAGGTTGCAGTTGTCGGGCATATACTGAGGCGGATGTGCCCAGTACCATGCGTCGTAGGTGCCGTTGTCGCAGTTGAACATGTCATAGCCTGCGTCGGCAAGATATTTTATGGCCTTTTCGGACTCTTCCATGTCGCGTCCGAACTCCTTGAAGTCCTTCTCGTAAGGCATGGCGCCCTTGCCCCAGTCCTTGGTCTTGGAAACAACGGAGTAGCGCAGGGAAACGGGGAAATCATCGCCGCAGGCGGCCTTTATCGCCTGAACGATCTCGACCGGGAAACGGAAGCGATTCTCAAAGCTGCCGCCGTACTCGTCGGTGCGGTAGTTCATGTTTGAAATGGTGAACTGGTCGAGCAGATAGCCCTCGTGAACGGCGTGGATCTCAACGCCGTCAACGCCTGCGTCCATGAGCTTCTTCGAGGTCTTTGCAAATGCCTCGACCTGATCGTGGATCTCCTTGATGGTCATGGGGCGGGACTTGATCTCGTCATACCAGCGGTTCGGCGTTGCGGAAGCGGAAGCGGTTATGTAGTCAAGGTCGGCTACCGGGCTTGCGAGCTTGCCGAGAATGGGGTGCTTGAGCAGAGCTACCATGGGCTTTGTTATAGCCATCGAGCGGCCCATGCCTGCTGCCAGCTGGATAAAGAGCTTGGAGCCGGTCTTGTGGAACTCGACCATGTACTCCTTAAGGTCTTTGAACATCTTGTTGTTCTGATACAGCCAGCGGCCGCCGATGGGATCCTTGATGCACTGCATGCCGGGCAGGATAAGGCCGACGCCGTCCTGCGCGCGGTTGAGCAGGAAGTATGCCGCTTCCTTGTCGAGGTGGCTCGGCTCCATCCAGCCGAACAGGGACGTTCCGCCCATAGAGCACTGAACTATTCTGTTCGGTATCTCGACATTGCCGATCTTCCAGGGTGTAAATAGAGCGTTGTACTTGGAATTCATGTTTTTCCCCTTCCGTTTTTATGTTTCTTTATTTAATGGTCGGTGCACCGCACCGACAGGTCTGCAATTATGCTATATTTCGACATTTTTTGCGGCGAATGCCCGTGTGAACATTTCGCACATCGCGTACAGCCTTTCGCGCGCATCAAGCTCGCTCACGCTCGGCACGCCTACCGTGAGGCGCTGCATAAGCCCGAGAATGGAGTCATATGCGTTGTAATAAAGCTGCTTTATGTTCGCTTCGGGATTTACCGTACCGTCGGAAAGTCCGCGCACGATCGCCTGCGAGAGCGGGCCGGTGTACTCCTCGAATTTATCGGGGGGGCGGTTTATGACCCTGTCGTTTTTTCCGGCGTTAAAGAGCGCGACCTCGGCGTCGAGCGAAAAACGGATGCCCTCCGGGTCGATGAAGAGTATATTGGCGTAGCTTTTAAGTATTATGGATATCTGCTCGATGCCGCTTAAATGCTCATAGTCGTGCGTGTCGAGTTCCCAAGCTATGTATTCCTTGGCGCGCTCCCAGTAGCAGAAGGCAGCGGAAATAACAATGTCGCTTTTTGTCGGAAAATAGCGGTAAACGGAGCGCTCGGTAAGTCCTGCGGTCTTTGCGATCTCCGAGACCTTTGTATTTGTGATGCCGTTTTTAATAAAGCATACAAGTGCTTTTTCCGTAACGGTTCGGATATTCTGCGTTTTCAGTTCATCCAGGGACATACTTACCTCTCGTCAGTTTAAATGTCATACCGACTGACATATATATTATACACCTTTTTTAACGATTGGCAACAGTAAATAATTATTTTATTCACAGAGATTTTACTCTTTGGGGAGAATTAACTTGACTGCACCGAGGCAATAATTTATAATGTGACCATAGAGGTTGTTAAAAATATAACCAAATCTTTTTCTGAAAAAATAAGGAGGCAATTATATGGATCGCAAAATAAGAGTAGTTCAGTACGGCGCAGGCAAAATGAGCCGCTATCTCATGCGCTATGTTCTCGAGCACGGCGGCGAGCTGGTCGGCGCGTTCTGCCGCAACAAGAACCACATCGGCAAAGATGTCTCCGAAATAATCGGCGACGGCTTCCCGAAGGTGGGCGTTGCCGTCGAAAACTCGGCCGATGCCGACAGGCGCATAGGCGAGCTCAAGCCGGACGTGTGCATAATCGCAACGCGCAGCACCGTAGCGGAGCTTGAGGAGATATTCACCATTTGCGCAAAGCACGGCGTCAACGCCATAACCACCTGCGAGGAAGCGCTTTACCCCTGGAACTCCTCGCCGGCGCTCACCGAGAAGCTCGATAGGCTCGCCAAGGAGGGCGGCTGCACGCTCACCGGCGTCGGCTACTGCGACCTGTACTGGGGCACGATGGTAACAAACCTCGCAGGCTCCTCACACAAGATCACAAAGATCGAGGGCAGCAGCTGGTACAATGTCGAGGACTACGGCGTTGCGCTTGCCGAGGGTCACGGCGCCGGCCTGAGCATAGACGAGTTCAACAAGACCATCGGCTGCTATAACGAAACTCCCTCCGATGAGATGAAGGAGCTTGTCGAAAGCGGCAAATACGTTCCGTCGTATATGTGGAACCAGAACGGATGGCTGTGCAGCAAGATGGATCTGCACATCACCTCACAGACGCAAAAATGCATCCCCTGCGTCGATAAGGAGGATCTCAAGTCCGAAACTCTCGGCATGGTCGTCAAGGCCGGCGATGCTACGGGTATGCGCGCCATCGTTACGACAGAGACCGAGGAGGGCATCACCCTCGTCACCGAGTGCGTCGGCAAGATCTTCAACTCCGAGGAGTTTGACAAAAACGTGTGGACGCTCTACGGCGAGCCGGACACGACCTGCATCGTCAATAAGCCAGCGACGGTCGAGCTTACCTGCGCAACGCTTGTAAACCGCATTCCGCAGCTCATCGACGCCCCTGCCGGCTATGTCACGACCGATAAGTTCCCGTATAACGAGTATATGGTTCACCCGATGAACCGCTACGTTAAAACAAAATAATTCGCATATAGCAAAAACCGCCCGGGCCGGGCGGTTTTTGTGTTTTCACAAATTGAAATGCGCTTTGTCGTATATCTTCTGGATATCGGGAGGGAGCTTATCGGGCAGCATTTTGTTTATCTCGTCCTCGCTGCCGTCGGCCATGGCTTTTTCGTAGTACCAGCACTTGAATTCCACCATAGCAAGCGTTTTTTCAAGCGCGCGCATCTGCTCCTCGACCGCCGCCCTGCGGTGCTCGAAAAGCGCCTTGCGATTTGCGTAGGTCGAGCTGCCCTCGGCCACCCACGCGAAAAACTGCTTTATATCGCGTATCTCAAGCCCCGATTGCTTCAGGCATTCGATAACGCGCAGCGCCTCAAGCTCATTGTCGCCGAAAAGGCGGATGCTGCCGCGCCGCTCAAGCCCGGGGAAAAGCCCCTCCTTATCGTAATATCTCAGCGTCGAGATCGGCAGACCGAACATCTCGGAGACTTGTCCTATCGTGTACATAAAAAATCCTCTCAAAATTGCAAATTCAGGCTTGACCTAAAGTTAGGTTCAGGTGATATAATGACATCATTATAAAGCATCTTGCGCAAAAAAACAAGATGAAAAATTTTCGGAGGTGTTTTTTATGCTGAAAACCGAAACGCTCGAGCTTACCGAGCAGTGGGACAAGACGTTTCCCCAAAGCGACAAGGTCGGGCACAAAAAAGTGACATTCGTAAACCGCTATGGCATAACGCTCGCGGCGGATATGTATACGCCGAAGAACGCCGAGGGCAGACTGCCGGCGCTGGCCGTGAGCGGCCCGTTCGGCGCGGTCAAGGAGCAGTGCTCCGGCCTGTACGCGCAGACGATGGCCGAGCGCGGCTACCTGACGATAGCGTTCGACCCGTCCTACACCGGCGAGAGCGGCGGAGCGCCCAGATACATGGCCTCGCCGGACATAAACACCGAGGATTTCATGGCCGCTGTCGATTTTCTCTCGGCTCAGGATAACGTCGATGCCGATAGGATCGGCGTGATCGGCATTTGCGGCTGGGGCGGCATGGCGCTCAACGCCGCCGCACTCGATACGCGCGTTAAGGCGACCGTCGCCGTCACGATGTACGACATGACGCGCGTCACCGCAAACGGATACTTCGACTCCGAGGACAGCGAGGAGGCGCGCTTTGAGAAAAAGAAGGCGCTGTGCGCGCTGAGAACGGCGGAATACAAGTCCGGCGAATATTCGCGCGCCGGCGGCTGTGTGCCGCTGCCCGTGCCGGAGGACGCGCCGTTTTTCGTCAAGGATTACAGCGAATACTACAAGGGCAGGGCGTACCACGCAAGAAGCCTCAACTCCAACGAGGGCTGGGCAAGCATCGGCTGCATGTCGTTTTTCAATCAGCCGATATTGAAGTATTCAAACGAGATCCGCTCGGCTGTTATGATCGTCCACGGCGACAAGGCGCACAGCTTTTATTTCGGCAAGGACGCGTTCGAGGCGATGACGAGCGGCAATAAGTTTACCGACAACAAGCAGCTGCTTGTTATCCCCGGCGCGGTGCACACCGACCTTTACGATAACCTCGATGTGATCCCCTTTGATAAAATCGAAGAATTTTTCAAAAAATACATGTATTGAGCGGAGGTATAAACCATGGGAAAAATAGTTCAGACAGCCGGACGCGCGGCGCTCGGCACATTTGCGCCCGAGTTTGCGCATTTTAACGATGACGTGCTCTTCGGCGAAAACTGGAACAACGCCGATATCGACGTAAAGACCCGGAGCATCATCACCGTAGTTGCGCTGATGGCTTCCGGCATAACGGATAACTCCCTGAAATTCCACCTGCAAAACGCGAAGGCTCACGGCGTGACGCAGAAGGAGATCGCCGCCGTTATCACCCACACGGCGTTCTATGCAGGCTGGCCGAAGGGCTGGGCTGTGTTCAATCTGGCCAAGGAGGTCTGGAGCGACGGCGAGGGCGACCTGCCCTACGAGGATGAGGCGATGCGCGCGCACGCAAAGCAGATGGTGTTCCCGATCGGCGCGCCGAACGATGCGTTTGCGCAGTATTTCATCGGCCGGAGCTACCTCGCGCCAGTGTCAACAAGTCAGGTCGGCATTTATAACGTCACCTTCGAGCCGGGCTGCCGCAACAACTGGCATATCCACCACGCCAAAAGCGGCGGTGGACAGATCCTCGTATGCGTTGCCGGCCGCGGCTATTATCAGGAGGAGGGCAAGGATGCCGTTGAGCTGAATCCCGGCGACACTGTCAATATCCCGACCGGCGTAAAGCACTGGCACGGCGCCGCGCCCGACAGCTGGTTCAGCCACCTCGCGGTCGAGGTGCCCGGCGAGGACGGCTCGAACGAATGGCTCGAGCCTGTGGACGATACCGTGTACGGAAAACTGAAATAATATAATAGATAGCAGATAGCAAAAAATCCGGCCAAAGGCCGGATTTTTTGCTGTTAATCAAGGCTTACATGTTTAATGAGATCGTCAAAGTATCCGTCGCTGCCGCGCAGGCTGACGTCGCCGCAGATGAGCCTGTTATCGAACAGGCGATAGTTGCCGGAATTGCCGTCGGCATCCTCGATAATAAGGCGGTAAGTCCAGCCTCCGGCCTCGATATGCCACATGCCGCGGATCTTTGTGGCCTCAAACGCGTTGAGCTTATCGATCGCTGAGGCTTTTTCGCCGCCGGTGAACTCGTAAAGCTCGCCGTTTCCGTTCTGCACGGCGATATAAGTGATCTTCTCCGCATCGAGCGAGAAAACCTGCTTTTCGGCGCGGGCAAAGGGATCGTCCATTTTAGAGGTCTGAACCTGCGTCAGAACGAACAAAACAACGGCGTATGCGAAGATTATCGCCGCAGCGACGATGAGAACAGTCCTCAGCTTCCTGCTTTTCATGTGGGGGAGCACCTCCTTATATTGCTATGAATAATTTTACAAAAAATGAAGTGAGCTGTCAATAGACGTACATGGCTTCACAGCCGCCGGCTTTAAATTCTTTTTACAAAAGGCTGCTTTCGGATTTGATAAAAGGGGCATAATCTAAGGGTGTACTCAGAAATCAAACGAAAAAGAAAGGAGCTTTTTGAATGAAAAAGCTTATAAGTTTAGTTCTCGCAGCGCTCATGGCGCTTACTCTGTTCGCCGCATGTGGAAAAAGCGACAACGGCGGCACCACCGATAACAACGACAACGCCGAAGTGACCGGCACAGTCAGCACCGACGGCTCGACCTCGATGGAAAAGGTCATCATGTCCCTGGGCGAGGCTTTCCAGGCCGACAACAAGGGCATCACCGTAGGCTACAACCCCACCGGCTCCGGCTCCGGCATCACCGCAGTCAGCGAAGGCCGCTGCGATATCGGCCTTGCATCCCGTGCACTGAAGGATGATGAGAAGGCATCCGGCCTGAAAGAGACCGTCCTCGCACTCGACGGCATTGCGATCATCGTTAACCCCGAAAACAAGGTCTCCGACCTGAGCATCGAGCAGATCGCAAAGATCTACACCGGCGAGATCACCAACTGGAAGGATGTCGGCGGCGACGACGCAGAGATCGTTCTCATCGGCCGCGAGGCAGGCTCCGGCACCCGTGACGGCTTCGAGAGCATCACCGACACCAAGGACGCATGCAAGTACCGTCAGGAGCTGACCAGCACCGGCGACGTGATCACCACCGTTGCAGGCAACCCCAACGCTATCGGCTACGCATCCCTGGCATCCGTTAAGGACACCGTTAAGGCACTCTCCGTCGGCGGAGTCGCTCCTACCGAGGCCACCGTTTCCGACGGTACCTACGCAGTGCAGCGCCCCTTCGTTCTGGTAACCAAGGACGGCACCGAGCTTTCCGCAGCGGCTCAGAAGTTCTTTGAATACGCAACCAGCGCAGCGGCAGCAGACGTCATCTCCGCAGCAGGCGCAGTCCCTGTAGCGAAGTAATTAATTAAGCCGACGAAAACCGGCAGCGGTTCGGTTTACGTCGGCTTATTTTTTGTATGTGTAGGATGTTGTTCATATGAAACTAAAAACGAAAAATCTCATTGAAAATATAGTCCACGGCATATTCCTTGTCCTCGGGCTTGTGACGGTGGCGAGCGTTTTGATGATAACGGTCTACCTCATCGTTTCGGGCATTCCGGCGATAAAGGAGATCGGCCTTCCCGACTTCCTGCTGGGCAAAAAGTGGGCCTCGACCGCCGCAGAGCCGAGCTACGGCATCCTGCCGTTTATCCTCACAAGCGTATACGGCACCGCCGGAGCCATTGTCCTCGGCGTGCCGGTGGGATTTATGGCGGCCGTGTATCTTGCAAAAATGGCCAATAAGCGCGTGCGCGCCGTGGTCGTTGAGGCAGTGTCGCTGCTTGCGGGCATCCCCTCGGTCGTTTACGGCCTTGTGGGCATGATGGTGCTCGTTCCGGGCATACGCAAGGTCTTTAATGTTCCCGACGGCGCGAGTCTGCTTGCTGCGATAATCGTGCTTGCCATCATGATCCTGCCGTCGATAATCAAGGTCTCCATGACCTCGCTCGAGGCCGTTCCAAGGGAGTACGAGGATGCGTCGCTTGCCCTCGGCGCAACGCCGACGGAAACGTATTTCCGCGTGTCCGTTCCGGCGGCGAAAAGCGGCATCGCGGCAGCGGTCGTGCTCGGCGTAGGCCGCGCGATCGGCGAGGCTATGGCTGTTATGATGGTGTCCGGCAACGCTCCGAACATGCCCGAGCTTTTCCAGAGCGTAAGATTTCTCACAACGGCCGTTGCAAGCGAGATGAGCTATTCCTCGGGCCTTCAGCGTCAGGCGCTTTTCTCGATAGCGCTCGTGCTGTTTTTGTTTATCATGCTCATAAACGCAACGCTCAACTTCCTTTTGAAGAGGGATAAATCGAATGGATAATAAAAATGTAAAAGCAAAGCGCAAAGCCTATGGCATCGTCATGCACGGCCTTTCGGGCCTGTGCGCGGCCCTGACGGCGGCGCTGGTGCTGTTTCTTATAGCATATGTGCTCATAAAAGGCATTCCGAATATATCGTGGGAGTTTCTTTCAACAAAGCCGAGCTACCTCGCGGACTCCGTCGGCATTCTGCCGGATATACTCAACACGCTGTATATCGTCCTCGGCACGCTTGTGTGGGTGCTGCCGCTGGGCGTGGGCGCCGCGATATATCTCACCGAATACGCGAGCAACCACCGCATCGTCGGCGCTATCGAATACGCCGCCGAGACGCTCTCGGGCATTCCGAGCATCATCTACGGCCTTGTAGGCATGCTGTTTTTCTGCAATTTCCTCGGCTTCCAGACCTCCTTGCAGGCCGGCGCTATGACGCTTGTCATCATGAATCTGCCGACCGTTATGCGCACGACTCAGGAGAGCCTCAAAACCGTTCCGCAGAGCCTGCGCGAGGGCGCGTTCGGCCTCGGAGCCGGCAAGTGGCGCGTTATCCGCACCGTCGTTTTCCCCGGCTGCGTGGACGGCATCATAACAGGCTGCATTCTTGCCGTCGGCCGTATTCTGGGCGAATCGGCAGCGCTGCTGTTCACCGCCGGCTTTGCGCACAATATCTACAACATTTTCGTTGACGGTCTGTCCGGCGCGGGCGCCACGCTCACCGTTGCGCTGTATGTCTACGCCAAGGAGCAGGGCGACTTTGAAATAGCCTTCGCCATCGCCGCGATACTCATGGCGCTGACCGTTATCATAAACCTTGTCGCAACGCTTGTCGGCAAGTACTATCAGAAGAGGAGAAGCATATGAGCAGCATAATCGGCGTAAACGATCTGTGCCTGTGGTACGGCCAGACCCAGGCGCTTAAAAACATAAACATGGAGATACCCGAAAAGAGCATAACCGCGCTCATCGGCCCCTCCGGCTGCGGTAAATCTACGTTTTTAAAAACGCTCGACCGCATGAATGACCTCGTGCCCGGCGTGAAGATAACCGGCGAGGTGAAGTATAAAGAGCAGAATATCTACGCTCCGGGAACGGACGTAAACGAGCTTCGCCGCTGCATCGGCATGGTGTTCCAGAAGCCCAATCCCTTTCCCATGAGTATTTACGACAACGTTGCCTACGGGCCGCGCACGCACGGCGTGCACCAAAAGTCCGAGCTTGACGAGATCGTCGAGCGCTCGCTTCAGGGCGCGGCGATCTGGGATGAGGTAAAGGACAGACTTAAAAAATCCGCCCTCGGCCTGTCGGGCGGCCAGCAGCAGAGACTGTGCATCGCGCGCGCCCTTGCCGTTGAACCGGATGTGCTGCTCATGGACGAGCCGACCAGCGCCCTCGACCCCATCTCGACCTCGAAGATCGAGGAGCTTGCAACGGAGCTGAAGAAAAACTACACCATCGTCATCGTGACGCACAACATGCAGCAGGCACTGCGCATTTCCGACAGCACCGCGTTTTTCCTGCTCGGCGAGCTTATTGAATACGATAACACCGAAAAGCTGTTCTCCGTGCCGTCTGACAAGCGCACCGAGGACTATATAACAGGGAGGTTCGGCTGATGAGAAGCAAATTCGATGCCCAGCTCAAGGAGCTTGGCGAAAAGCTCACGTTTATGGGCGCAATGTGCGAGGAGGCGATAGCCAACTCGGCAAAGGCGCTGCTCTCGGGCGACTCGGAGCTTGCAAAAAAGCTCGCGCCGCTTGATCTTGAGATCGACCGGTACGAGCGCGATATAGAAGCGCTGTGCCTGCGGCTTCTGCTCCAGCAGCAGCCCGTGGCGCGCGACCTGCGGCAGATATCGGCCGCGCTTAAAATGATAACCGACCTTGAGCGCATCGGTGATCAGGCAGGCGACATTGCCGAGATAATTCCGCATCTCGGCGGCAAAACCGGCAGCGAGTGCGCCGCCATGCGCCCCATGGCCGAGGCCGCCATCGGCATGGTCACCGACAGCATCGAGGCGTACAACACGCGCGACCTTGCCCTTGCAAGAAGCGTCATCGAGCACGACGACGTGGTTGACGATTGCTTTTTGAGCATGAAAACCGCGCTTATCGAAATGATCCGCTCCGGCAGCGGCGATGCGGAGTACGCGCTGGATCTTCTGATGATAGCAAAATACTTCGAGCGCATCGGCGACCACGCAACAAACGTCGCCGAATGGGTCGAATTCTCCGTCACCGGCATCCACAAATCGAGCGAAATATGAAAAAATCTCTCCCGATGGGGAGAGATTTTTTATGCTTAAATTGTTCTTCACTTTGCCAGGTCGCGGTAAAGGAAGGTTACGACGTGGGCGCGTGTGCATGCGCCGTTGGGAACAAAGGTGCCGTTTCCGGTGCCGACGGTCACGCCGTTTTCGGCTGCCCAGAGTATCGCCGGAGCATATACCGAGCTTTCGGAAACATCGGAAAACGGATTTGCGATGCTCGACGAGGGGCAGTCCTCATAGCGCCACAGGAAGGTGACAAACTGAGCGCGCGTTACCGTTGCGTTCGGCGCGAAGGTCGTGTCCGTCGTGCCCTTGACGATGCCGTTTTCATATGCCCAGGCCGCTGCCTTTTCGTAGAAGCTGCCGGATTTTACGTCGGTAAACGGAGTGCTCATCGACTTAGGCTCGGGGCTGCCGGCTGCGCGCCATAGGAAGGTCACGACCTGTGCACGGGTGCAGCTTGCGTCGGGAGCAAAGTGCGTTGTGTCAACGCCGTTTACTATGCCGTTATTATAGCCCCAAACGACGGCGTCGTAATAGAAGCTGCCGTTTACGATATCGACAAAGGGAACGCTTGCCGGCACATCGGGAGTGTCGGGTGTGCTGCCGTCGGCAGGGATGCTTGCGAGCATTGCAGCCATCTCGAAGAATTTGCCCTGGAGATACTTCGTGTTCGTGATCTGGCCGACCATGTTGATGTGATCGGTCCGTTCGATCTTCTCAATGTAGTTCCAAACGCCTTTCTCGGTGACGTCCTTGAAGGTCATAACGCCGTTTTCGGTGCCGTAATTGAGGTTATAGCGATCAGAAGAACCCTCGTGCGGATACTGCGCCGAGCGCACGCTGACGATGCCGTCGTTTTCCCACCAGCTCTCGTCAATCTTGACGTGGCCGGCGGCGTAGTTTTTGTAGCTGCCCATGTAGGTCGCGCTCTTTTTCATGAGCGGATTTATGTTGCTGTAGGGCAGGTAGTGGTGCGGATAAACCGCGCTGCGGTAGGTGTCAGAGCAGGCAATGGAGAAGTAGTAGATATCATCCTGCGCCTTGGCGTAGGAGTTGAGCACCGCCGCGCCGTCCGGGGACAGGTCGTAAACGCTCAGATCTTTCACGTCGTCTTTCCACAGGTTGCTGTTTTCAACGCGGTGAATGTAGCTTTCGTAGCTCTCACCCGGTTTGCGGACAAGACCCCACTGGTCGAGCTTGAAGTCAAGGCCGAGGTTTTCCTCTTTGATGTTCATGCCCGTTGCGGCGGAAAGAGCAGCCACGAAGCGGTGAACGAGCGGCTCCTCCTCGTTGTAGACCTTGCCGTCATACTGACTGCCGTCGTGCGGAGTGCAGAGGGTGGTGATGCTCTCTATCCAGTGGCGGCAGGTGCCGGTGAAGAGCTTGCTGATGCTGCCGTCGGTCGTTGCGCGCATCTCGTCGGGATCGCCGTTTTCAAGAAGCTGCGCGAGCATGCGTATCGTCTCGCCGCCCATGCTGTGGCCGACAAGGTGGATCTTCAGCGTGCTGTCGGCGTCGTTAAGCTCGGGCAGAACGCCCTTGAAGGTGCGGCCGTAGCGGCTGTGTCCGTTCTGCGCCGAGTGGTACTGGCCGTAATCGACCGTGCCGCCGACGAGGTAGGCGTACAGCTCGCAGGCTCTGTCCCAGTTGCTCGCAACGGGGCCTATCGACGGGGTGTAGACCTCGTAGCCTGCGCCGGTGAGCATCTCCTGAAGGCTGGAAAAGCCGCCCCAGTAGTTAAGGTTTGCGATCTCCGTTCCGCCCCAGCCGAACAGACCGTGGACGAGCACGATCGGGTAATCGTTGCCCTTTTCTGCCGTCGTTGTGTCCGCGTCCGCAAAGGCAAACGAGCCGAGGGACAGAAGCATTGCAATGACCAGAACCATTGCAAGCGTTTTTGCAAATTTCTTGTTCATATTGTCATTCCTCCATGCGTGCAGGATATCCTGCACTGTTCGTTGTTTGATTATGATGTTAGTCTGACAATCCGGGCAATTAAATAGGCAAATCGAGCCGGATGCCTGAAATCAGGACACCGAGCCGAATTTGCATAATAGTGATTTTAGTTACTTAAATCAAAGAAAAATGCAAAAATTTCAGATTACCGCACAGATATTGCACAAAAATCTTAAAACCGTCAGCTATATTACGCTCTGTGCAGGAAAAGCTTCATAAATGACATACAGAGCATAAAAAATCCGCTCCGAAAGGCCGGCTGACACAAGAAAACACACGCCAAAAAAGGCGGAGCAAGCACGAATGTCTTCGTTGCGACGGCTTGGTATACACAAAGTATGCCTACGCCGCCGTGCCTCGACCTCGCACTTGCTCCGTCATTTTTGGTGCTTTGCAGTTTTGAAACTGAGATTTTTGCTCCTGCAAGGACAAAGTCACAGAGTACACTGACGTATTCTCAAGGCTTTGGACACCGCAGGGGCGAAAAAGATCGTTTCAAAACCGTATATTTTATTGTGTCAGCCGGCCTTGGGGAGCTTTTTGAGTTTGAAATACTTTTATCTGAGGCCGCGAGCCTTTATGTAGCTCAAGATGGTCTGAACCGTGCCCTCGACGCCGAGTTTGGAGCTGTTGATGCACAGATCATAGTTCTGCGCGTCGCCCCAAGTCTGATCGCTGTAGTACTTATAGAAGCTGGAACGATCCTTATCGACCTCTTTGATCTTCTTGCGAGCCTGAGCCTCATCAAGACCCTGACGCTCCTCAAGGCACTTGATGCGCGCATCGGTGTCGCCGAGGATAAACACGCTGACAACATCGTCTCTGTCGTTGAGGACATAGTCGGCGCAGCGGCCGACGAAGATGCAGTCTTCCTTGGATGCGATCTCGCGGATCGCGTCGAACTGTGCGGAAACTACCTCCATGTTCAGACGGAAATTCTCATTCAGACCATAGCCGCCTGCATGCAGCAGGAAAGCGGACATGCGCTTTTCGTCGTATGCGTTAATGAGCTCGCGGCTGAAGTCCGAGTGCTTTGCCGCCTCGTCAACGATCTCTTTGTCGTAGCATTTGATGCCAAGCTCCTTTGCCAGAAGTCTTGCTATTTCTCTGCCGCTTGAACCGTGCTGTCTTCCGATGGTGATAATCATAATGACGCCTCCAATTCAATTTCTTTTGATGGTTTCATTATAGCACTCTTTGTGAAAAAATCAACATACATAAATAATTTTTCTTGCATATGTTTTTAGTATGATAAGAAAAAAACGACTGATCATGAATACCGCGCTCTTAACAGGCTCATCTCTTATAATGAGCCTCATCTCCATGTCGTTTCAGGTGTGGCTTGCCGGACGCATCGGTTCGGCCGGGATAGGGCTTTATCAGCTGGTCGTGTCGGTATCGTTTCTGTGCACGACCTTTGCCGTTTCGGGCGTGAGGTTTGCCGCGACGCGGCTTGTTTCCGAAGAGATCGGGCGCGAGCGCGAGCAGGGAATAAGCGGAGCGATGCGGCGCTGCTTTGTCTACAGCACGCTGTTCGGGACTGCGGCGTTTTTCGTCCTGCGCAGCGGAGCGGAAATGATAGGCTTTCTGTGGATAGGCGATGCGCGCACCGTACGCTCGCTGCGCATCATGGCGTATGCCATGCCGATGGTCTCACTGTGCTCGGCGATGTCGGGCTATTTCACCGCCTGCGGCAGGGTATGGAAGCCGACGGTGGTGCATTTTTTCGAGCAGATAATAACCATTGCGCTCGTCGCGCTTTTCCTTGCGCGCTCCCCGGCCGGTGATATTGAGAAAAACTGCTCCGCCGTCATGCTCGGAACGGTCTGCGGCGATGCGATATCGTTTGTCATGATGCTGCTGTTTTACCTCACCGACCGCGGCCGGCATCCGGGCAACGGCAAAAACGATCTGCGGCTTACCTCACGTATGCTGCGCATTGCGCTGCCGCTTGCGTTTTCGGCTTATGCGCGCTCGGCGCTGTCAACGCTCGAGCATCTGCTCGTACCGCGCGGACTCAAATCGGCAGGATTTTCGGCCGACCGCGCTCTGTCCGGCTACGGGACGATACAGGGAATGGTCATGCCGATAATATCGTTCCCGGCCTGCTTTCTCATGGCGCTCAGCGAGCTTATGATACCCGAGCTTACCGAGGCGCAGATGCGCGGCGAGCGCACCGAGATATCGCGCACGGTGCGCAGCTTATTAAAAAAGGGCAGCGGCTATTCGCTTGCCGTTGCCCTTGCGATATTCATTTTTGCCGACAGGCTCGGGATCGCCGTCTATTCCTCGCCGGAGGCAGGGCATTTTCTGCGCCTGCTCGCGCCGCTTATTCCCATAATGTACACCGACATGCTATGCGACGGCTGCCTTAAAGGCTTGGGTCAGCAGATGTGGAACATGGGCATAAACGTGCTTGATGCGCTCTTGGGCGTCCTGCTCGTGTGGAGAGTGCTGCCGACGTATGCCCTGACGGGCTATATCTGCATCATTTATTTCAACGAATGCCTGAATTTTGCCCTGAGCATGCTGCGGCTGAGGAGGGTCATCCGTTCTTAGCTTTGCGCTCAACAAGCTTTTTGTCGCCCTTGTGAAGCAGGGGAGATATGCGCTTGTAAAGCAGCATCGTCAGCACCGTTACTATAATGCCCTTTAAAAGGTTAAACGGCACGACGCAGAACAAAACGAGGGTGGATACACTGTTTATAGCCGAGTTTATGTCGCTGCCCATCTTGATTATCGCCTCAAGCGGCATGCCGAACAGTTCTGCGAAGGTCGGCAGCAGGTAAACCGCATTGAAAAGGCTTCCGAAAATCGTCATTACGAGCGTGCCGGCGATCATGCCGATAAGCGCGCCGCGCTTGCTCTTTTTCATGTGGTAGATGCACGATGCCGGAAGAACGAACGAGCAGCCGACGACGAAGTTTGCAAAGTCGCCGACAAAGGCGGTCGTCGTACCCTTGAAAACGAGCTTAACGATGATCTTGAGAAACTCCGCCACGACGCCGGATACCGGCCCGAGGTAGAATGTGCAGATCATGATGGGGATCTCGCTCAGGTCGATCTCATAAAAGCTCGGCGCGAAGAACAGGGGGATCTCGATAAACATCAAAACGCCAGCCATCGCCGAAAAGATCGCCGTGTAAGCAAGAAAATGCGTACTGCCGAGCTTTTTGCGGTTTTTCATAACAAAGCGCTCAAACAGCAGCGCCAGCACGAACAGTGCCGCGAATATGCCGAGGCATTCGAGCACGAACGAAAGATTTTCACCTATCTGAGAGATAAGCTTTCCCATGGATATGTACCTCCGAAATTAAAAAAATCACCCGAAAGAAAATATCTTTCAGGCGACGCAATAAATCAAAGCGCACATCTTCTACCATCCAGACTATACTGTCGGTACCGGAATCACACCGGTTCATGCCTTTCGGCTCGCGGACTTTACCGCCGGTCGGGAAATGCTCCCTGCCCTGAAGATATCCTATTCGGTTGTGCCCTCATTATAGCGCTGCTGCATAAAATGTCAATACCCTTTTGACATTTTTCTTTAGATGCCTTACAATGGAAAACGGTGATGTTATGAAACACGGAAAAAGCTGCTGCTTTTCGGGGCACCGGCCGTCGAAGCTTCCATGGGGCTATGACGAGTCTGATCCGAGATGTGCTGAATTTAAAGAAAAGCTGTCTGCCGTTATCGGCGCGGTGTACGATTCCGGGATAAAGCATTTTATTTGCGGAATGGCGCTCGGCTGCGATATGTACTGCGCCGAGGCCGTCATAAGACTCAAAAAAATGCATTCGGATGTTACGCTTCAGGCTGCTGTTCCGTACAGGGGGCAGGCCGATAGCTGGAACGAGTATAACCGCCTGCGATACGACCGCATCGTTGATAATTGCGACGAGGTGACTGTGCTTGCCGAGAGCTACAGCCCGGCATGCATGGCTATACGAAACCGCTTCATGGTAGATAATTCGAGCGTCCTTGTCGCCTGCTACGACGGCATGTCCGGCGGAACGTGGAACACCATCCGCTATGCGCAGAAAAAAGATATTGAAGTTATCCAGCTTCCCATAGAATGAAAAATGCACCCGTCGGGTGCATTTTTTATTTCGTCAGATATTCGTACAGATCATCGGCGTTTTCGGCGACGTACACCGCGCCCTCACGCTCAAGCTCGCCCGGCTCTGCGTAGCCGAAGCGAACTCCGATGCACTCAACGCCGCATTTCTTTGCACCGATAACGTCGTATTTCCTGTCGCCGACCATGATTGCCTCGTCGGGAGAAATGCCGAACTGCTCAAGCGCGTATTCTATGACCTCCCACTTCTGGCCGCGCTCGCCGTTGAATTCCGAGCCGCAGACGAGGTCGAAATCATCCTGCATACTGTACTTTTCGAGTATTTTCTGCGCAAAAACGCGCGGCTTGCTTGTTGCAACGGCAAGCTTGATTCCCTTTGCGTGCAGCTTGCCCATAAGCTCGTGCATGCCGGGGAAGGGCGTGCACTCTTCCCAGCCTATGGGAGTGTAGCGCTCACGATAAAATTCCACTGCCCGGTGCGCAGACTGCGCATCCATGCCGTAGCGCTGCGCGAACATTTCGTCGAGCGGAGGGCCGGCAAAGCACATAAGCTCGCTTGTTTCCGCATGTATCCCCATCTTGCCAAGCGCGTACTGAACGCTTTTGGTTATACCCTCGGCAGAGTCAAAAACAGTGCCGTCAAAATCAAATAAAACATAGTTTTTCATTTCTGCGCCTCCCGAAACGATCAGATGACGACACAGTCTATCATCAAATTTGGCCGTCTGTCAACCCGCAGGAGAATAATTGTGAAAATGCCGGCGGCGCACTTGATAAACCGAGCATATTTTGTTATTATAATCTATTATAAATAAAAATTATATTGAAGCAGTGTTTGCAGATGAATTACATTAAATGGAAAATTGAAGAATGTCCGACAGATAAGCTGAAAATGTTTACTGCTGCCGGCTATCCGCCGCTGCTTGCGGCAATGCTCGGCGCGCGTGGGATCGGCAGCGTTGAGGAAGCCGAAAGCTTCCTTGCCGGCGGCGCAGAGCTTCTGCGCGACCCGATGCTGCTCAAGGATATGGACAAGGCGGTCGAGCGCATAAAAAGCGCCATCTCGAAGCACGAGACGGTCGCCGTTTACGGCGATTACGACGTTGACGGCATAACATCGACCTGCCTGCTGACCGATTGGCTGCGCAGCTGCGGCCTCGAATGCTATCCTTATATCCCCGACCGCATCGGCGAGGGCTATGGGCTTAATAACGCCGCGATCGATAGCCTGCACAAGAAGGGCGTGAGCCTTATCATCAGCGTTGACTGCGGCATAACGGCAGCCGAGGAGGCAAAGCATGCGCGCATGATCGGAGTCGATCTGATCATCACCGACCACCACGAGTGCCGCGAGCAGACGATACCCGACGCGATAGCTGTCATTGACCCGAAGCAGGACGACTGCCGATATCCGAACAAGGATCTTGCCGGAGTGGGTGTTGCGCTCAAGCTCGTGTGTGCGGTCGAGGGCAAAAACGAGCCGATAGTCGAGCGCTATGCGGATCTTGCGGCCATCGGTACTGTTGCGGACGTTGTTCCGCTTACGGGCGAGAACCGGTATATTGTCCGCCGCGGCCTTGAGCTGCTCGGCAACCCCTCGCGCCCCGGCCTTGAAGCGCTGCTGCGCGAGTCCGGCGCGTCGGAAAAGAAAATTTCATCCTCGACGATAGGCTTTTCGCTCGCGCCGCGCCTGAATGCAGCAGGCCGCCTCGGCGAGGTGTCCATAGCAGGAAAGCTACTGATGACGCATGACAGTAAGGAGGCAAGCACCCTCGCCGGAGAGCTTTGCGAGCTCAACCGCCGCCGCCAGCATCTCGAAACCGAGATATGGGACGATGCCTCCGGCATGATGGACGGGAAAACGCCGTCAACGCCCATAGTTCTCGCGAGCGAAAAGTGGCATCAGGGGGTTATCGGCATTGCGGCCTCCAAGCTTGCCGAGCAGTATTCAAAGCCGACGATCATGATCTGCCTCGATGGCGACAAGGGCAAGGGCTCGTGCCGCAGCTACGGCGGATTTAACCTCTTTGACGCGTTGTCGGCGTGCTCGGAATATCTCGAGGGCTTCGGCGGACACGCGCTCGCGGCCGGGCTTAACATCAAGCGCGATAAGCTCAGACAGTTCTGCCGTGCGTTCAGCGAGTATTACGAAAACAACAAGCCCACGGAGCTTCCGACGCTGAGCTGCGATATCTGCGTAACAGACCCCGGAGTTCTTGACATGAAGGGCGTGGACGCACTCTCGCGCCTTGAGCCATACGGAAGCGGAAACCCGAAGCCTACGCTGTGCATCCTCGGCGCAAGGCTCGATAAGGTAACGCCGATCGGCGGCGGAAAGCACCTGCGCCTTTCGGTAAGCTACAAGGGCGCGGAGTTTGAGTGCGTTTTCTTCTCACACTCGGAGGCCGATCTCGACCTCAAGGCCGGCGACAAGGTGGATATTGCATTCACTCCGCAGATAAACGAATTTCGCCTGCGGCGCAGCGTTCAGCTTCAGATAACGGCGATGCGCCTGCATGATCCTAAGCCGCTGTGCGGCATGATACTCGAGGACGAGCTACCCGTGACGGAGGCGTCATCCTATTGCCCGGATCGCAGCGCCTTTGTGAAGGCGTGGCGCAGACTTCAGGCGCTGGGCGGCTCGGTCGCGGCCGACCTTGACGGCGTTATACGCCAATGTCCGCACGGAATAGAGCCGGAGAGGTTCTGCATATGCCTGATGGTGCTGTGCGAGCTGGGACTGCTGAAAACGGTGAAGCCCGGTTCGGTGTTCGGCGCAAAGATGGTGTCGGGCAGCGCAAAGGTCAATCTTGAAAGCTCTGAGCTTATAAAACGCTTGAAAGCGAGACGGTCATAATGGCAGAAACAGAAAACAGAAAACTTGATCCCGACGAGATGTTTGCCGCGCTCAGCAAAAAAATATCCGACAGCGGCATGGATATGGACATGGGCAGAATAGAAGCGGCATACAACATGGCAAAGCTAGCCCATTCCGGGCAGCTTCGCAAGGACGGCTCTCCCTATGTCACCCATTGCGTCGCGGCGGCGGATATAGCGGCCGATATGGGGCTTGACGAGGACTCGATAGTTGCTGCGCTGCTGCACGATGTTATTGAGGATACGGATCTTACCCACAGCGACATTGCAAAGCAGTTCGGCGAGCCGGTGGCCAACATCGTTGAGGGCGTCACGAAGCTCACGCGTGTGCAGTACACCAGCAAGGAAGACGAGCAGATGGAAAATCTGCGCAAGATGCTCATGGCAATGGCCAAGGACATCCGCGTCATTCTCATAAAGATCGCCGACCGTCTGCACAATATGCGCACCATGGCGTATCAGACAGAGGAAAAGCAGCGTCAGAAGTCGCTTGAAACGATGGAGATATACGCCCCCATCGCGCACCGCCTCGGTATGCAGAGAGCCAAGTGGGAGCTTGAGGATCTGGCACTTATGTACCTCGACCCGGCTGGCTATAAGGAGATAACCGACACGCTCAACGACCGCATGGATACGCTAAAAACCTTCATGTCAAACGTTGAGATGAAGATAAAAAAGCGCCTTGCCGACGAGGGGCTTCAGGTCACGGTTTACAGCCGTATAAAGCACATTTACAGCATCTATCGCAAAATGTACGCGCAAAAGCTCGATATCAATGGTATATTTGACCTGTGTGCGTTCCGCGTTATAGTCGATACGATACCCGACTGCTATAATGTGCTGGGCATAATCCACGATATGTTCAAGCCAGTTCCGGGCAGATTCAAGGACTATATCTCGACCCCGAAGCCGAACATGTATCAGAGCGTTCACACTACTGTCATCGGCTCCGAGGGCATTCCCTTTGAGGTGCAGATACGCACATGGGAAATGCACCGCACCGCAGAATACGGCATTGCCGCGCACTGGAAGTATAAAATAGGCTCGGCTGCCGAAACCGTCGTCAAGGACGGCGACGAGGAGAAATTCGCGTGGGTAAGGCGACTGCTGGAAAGTCAGCAGGAATCCGACGCAACGGACTTCTTCCACAATCTGAAGATCGACATGTTCGCCGACGAGGTGTTCGTGTTCTCACCAAAGGGCGACGTTATAAATCTTCCGGCCGGTGCAACGCCCATAGACTTTGCTTACAGCATCCATTCCGCAGTCGGCAACAGCATGATCGGAGCGTCCGTAAACGGCAGGATCGTTAACTTCGACTATGTGCTGCAAAACGGCGATATCGTCGAGGTCAGAACCTCGAAAAACGCCGCCGGGCCGAGCCGCGACTGGCTCAATATCGCAAAAAGCGGCTCTGCGCGCACGAAGATAAAGCAATGGTTCAAAAAGGAGCGCCGCGAGGAGAATATCGAGCGCGGTCGCGCAATGTTCGAGTCCGAGCTTAAAAACAAGGGCCTGCGCATGGACGATATCACCGACGAGGAGGTCCTGCCTCAGCTGCTGAAAAAGGTCTCGTACACGAGCCTTGACGAGATGTACGCAGCCATAGGCTACGGCGGCATGGCGGCGACGCGCGCTGTAAACCGCATGAAGGACGAGCTTGCGCGCCTGCACCATGCAAGCGGCAAAAAGACCGTTCTCGAGAAGGTCACCGAGGCCGCCGAGCGACGCGAGCAGCAGGCGCAGAAAAAGGTCAAGCCCGTGCACGGTGTTCTGGTCGAGGGGTTGGATAACTGCCTCATAAAATTCTCGCGCTGCTGCACTCCGATACCCGGCGACGATATAGTCGGCTATATAACGCGCGGCCAGGGCGTTTCCATCCACCGCACCGACTGCGCAAACTATGCCCGGCGCGAATTTAAGCCCGAGGATATCGGCCGCTGGATAAACGTCAGCTGGGCCGATGAGATAAAAGAAAGCTACGCAACGGCGATAACCGTCGTCTCGCGCGAGCGCAACGGACTTATCATGGATATCGCCAGTATATTCAATACGCTCAACACCAAGGTGCGCACGATAAACGCGCGCGATACGGGTGATAAGTCCATAGTCAATATAACGCTTGAAACCTCCGGCATCGACGAGCTGCGCGCGGTAGTCAACCGTATAAGCGCGCTGCCCGGTGTCGTTGAGGTTAACAGAAACGGAGGTAAACGATGAGAGCCGTAGTAACTAGGGTGGACAGTGCGTCCGTCGCGATAAGCGGAAAGGTCAAAAGCAGCATCGGCAAGGGCTTTCTTATCCTGCTCGGAGTTCACGAGGACGACGAGGAAAAGGAAGCGCTGAAGATCGCCGACAAGATCTGCGGCCTTAGAATATTCGAGGACGAGGCAGGGAAGATGAACGTAACTCCCGCCGACGCAGGCGCTCAGCTGCTTATAATCAGCCAGTTCACACTTTTTGCCGACTGCAAATCGCGCCGTCCCGGCTTTTCCAAGGCCGCGCGCCCCGAAAAAGCCATACCGCTGTACGAAAAGGTCATAGCCGAGTGCCGCAGCCGCGGCTTCGAGGTCGGAACAGGCGAGTTCGGCGCGGAAATGAAGGTCGAATCGATAAACGACGGACCTGTCACCATTATTCTTGACACAAGGGAGCTTTGAAAATGAATATTAAAACTCTGCCCGTAGGGCAGCTTGAAACAAACTGCTATGTCGTCATAAACGAGGATACCCTCGAGTGCGTCGTGATAGACCCCGGCGACGAGAGCAACACCATCATGGACTATATAGAGTCGAATAATTTAAAATGTAAGGCGATCATGCTCACTCACGGCCATTTTGACCATGTCGGGGCAGTCAACGCCGTCGCCGAGCAGACAGGCTGCCCGGTGTATATAAATAAGCGCGACGAGGGCTATAAGGTCGGCATGAGCGGCATGATGTTCAAGCTCCCCGAGGGCGGCAAATACTATGACGACGGCGACGTTATCACCGAGGCCGGCCTTGAGTTCAAGGTCATCGCAACTCCGGGACACACCCCCGGCGGCGTGAGCCTTATCTGCGAAAACGCACTTTTCACGGGCGATACGCTGTTCCGCGGAAGCTGCGGCAGAACGGATCTTCCCGGCGGCGATACCGAAACGGAGCTGAGATCGGTCAAAAAGCTCTGCATGCTTCCCGGCGACTACGAGGTATATCCCGGCCATATGGACAGCTCCACGCTCGAGCGTGAGCGCCGCTTTAATCACTACTGCCGCGAGGCAATGGCAAATTTCTGAGCTTATAACCGGAGAACCTAATGCTTGAAGACATACTAAAGACGCTCGTTACGGCGATGCTGCCGATACTTGAAATTCGCGGTGCGATCCCCGTCGGCGTTGCGGCCGGAATGGATCCGTGGACGGCATTTGCAATAGGCTTTGTGGGCAATATGCTGCCCGTGCCGTTTCTTATCCTGCTTGCCCGAAAAGTGATAGAGTGGATGAAAAAGCACCATATTCTCGATAAGCTGACGACCTTTGTAGAGCGCAAGGGAAAGGAAAAGGCCAAAACCGTTCAGGCATACAGCTTCTGGGGGCTTTTTATACTCGTTGCTATACCTCTGCCCGGAACCGGTGCATGGACGGGCGCGCTCGTCGCGTCGCTGCTTGATATGCGCCTTAAAAGGGCGCTGCCTGCAATCGGAATGGGCGTTGCCGTTGCCGGCCTTATAGTTCTGGTGCTCACATACGGCGTTATCCACATCGGAACACTGGTGTGATAAGTATTCACTTGCACGCATAATAACTGCATAAGAATAATTATTCAAAATCCCTGCAAAATTCGTGAATTTTGCAGGGATTTATGCATATTTGCCGCCGATTGTTCGATTTATACAAGCGAGGGCGGCTGAGAAACGATAATTTGTTCAAAATAACGAGCAAATTTTTATTCAAAACTATTGCATAATCGTGAATAAAAATGTATAATAGCCACTGTCAATGAATAAAAAACCTAACAGAAAGGCGACAAGGTGGAAAACATGCATAAGGCAAAGACAAACAACAATTTCACGAAATTCATTTCCATGCTGCTTGTTGTGCTGATGCTCGTGTCGATCGTTCCGATCACGGCCTCGGCGGACCCGGCAAGCGCAAGCTTTGAAAATGTGTCCGGTGAAGGCAAAGATATAATATCTCTTGCGGAAGGACGCGAATACAAAGCAAGCATCCCAATCAGCGCAGACGTTGACCCGTCCACGATAACATGGACGATGGTCAAGGACAGCTCCAAGAGCTATGTCAGCAAGGAACTCTTCCCGAACCAGACCGAAGGCGGCGCGCTGAGCACCTGGATCTGCGACGACGGCAAGACCCCGTTCTTCAACGAAGTCAAGACCAGCGTTTCGGATTCAAACGGCCAGAAGACACTCGTTGCCGAGTTCAGCACCAACGACTTCTTCTATGGCTACGACTGGTGGACGGGCGAAGCTTACCCCGACAACAGCGCTCCCCACGATGAAGGCGGCGCTTACCTCGATTCCTGCGGCTACTTCAATCTCACCGCGACCGACGCACAGGGCAACGTTATCGGCTCTGTTCCCGTGAAGATCGCTCCCTACGACAGCTTCCACACGATGGACGAGATCTACACCGAGCTTGATGAGATGGTAGCAGCTGCAAAGGATTCCGGTGTCTTTGTGCAGAAGTATTCCATGGGCAAGTCCTCGGGCGATATCTATGACGCGCTCGACATGCCCTACCTCATTGTCGCAAAAGATCAGGCAACCGTGACCAAATGGCTTGAGTTCACCCAGAAGGCAGAAACTCAGCCCGATCAGGTGCTTGCGGATATAAAGGCCGGCAAGTATGACGATATAAAGGTTCCTGTGATGTTCTCCAACATCCACGCGAACGAAGTCGCAGCAAGCGACGGCATCATGGAGTTTGCATGGATGCTCGTCAACGCCGCAGCCGGCGACGGCAAGCTCAGCTACAATAACCTCACCGGCTTCACTGCCGAGGGCCAGACCGAATTTGAAAGCGAGAAGGCCGCAAACAAAATGGCCGTTCCCGACCTTGTCAAGGACAGCGCGACCTACCTCGGTTGGCTGACCGACGAAAACAGCGGTTCCGGCGTTGTTGACCTCGATAAGTACTACACTCAGGAGACCGTCAACACCACTATCGACGAGCTGCTCGACGGAGTGTTCTTCATCCTCGTTCCCGAGGAAAACGTCGAAGGACGTACCTACATCACCCGTGAAGCCTCCAACGGCTACGACCTCAACCGCGATAACTCCTTCCAGACCACTGAGGAAACTCAGAACATGCAGAAGCTTATCGCAACCTTTAACCCCGTATCCCTCACCGAGTTCCACGGCCGCGTCTCCGCGTTCCAGTGCGAGCCCTGCGATCCCCCTCACGAGCCGAACTTTGAGTACGACCTGCTGGCAGATCACCTGATCGCAGGCGGCGAGGCTATCGGCATTGCAGCCGTTGCAAATAACGATACCTACAACAGCTACGTCATCCCCCAGCGCGATTACCTCACCGATAACGGCGACGGCACCACCTACTGGGCCGATCCCTGGGACGATATGTCCACATCCTACACTCCGCAGTTTGCAATGCTCCAGGGCACCGTTGCTTACACCGTTGAGCTTCCCGGCTACAACGACGCAGGCGCTCAGCTCGTTCAGTACGGCTGCCTCGGCCAGGCAAACTACATAGCAGGCGAAAAGCTCGGCTACCTCGAGTCTCAGACCGAGATTTTCAGCCGCGGCGTAAACAACGCAAACTCCGATGCATACGACCTCGTAGGTCAGTGGCTGTGCGACCAGAACGATGTCGAAGGCGCCGAATCCGATCTGTTCCGTCCCGAGTATGACGGCGAAGGCGAAAACGGCAACTTCTACCCCGAGTGCTACATCATTCCTCTCGACGGCGTTAACCAGACCAACCTCCAGGCGGCCGGCGACATGATGGAGTGGCTCTCCCGCAACGACGTTAAGGTTCTTGTGACCGATAAGGAATTCACCTACGACGGCGTTACCTATCCTGCCGGAACGATGATCGTTTCGATGTATCAGGCAAAGCGCTCCGTTGCAAACGGCGTGCTGTACGACGGCACCCTCATAACGAGCTGGACCGTTCTCTACTCCGAAGGCATCACCTCCTTCAGCGAGACCCGTGGCTTTGACATGGTCACCGTCACCGAGCCTGCCGCATACAAGACCATCAAGGCAGCCTGCGGCGACTGGATGGATCACGACGATTGCCTCAGCTACATTGCAAATAAGCTCGGCTCTTACTTCACCGGCAAAACCGGCGAGTACGTCGTCATCTCCAACGCATCCGAAGATTCCACCGCAGCGGTCAACGCACTGCTCAAGGCAGGCAAGTCCGTCGGCATGGTAACCGACAGTGAAAGCGATTTCTACGGCGACTTCGTTTGCAGCTATGCAGATTGGCAGGCCGTTTCCGCAAAGTATGTCCTCAGCGGCACCGGCCTTGCAAAGGCTGATGTTCCTGCGGCAAAGACCATCACCAAGGCTCCCAAGGTGTATATCACCGGCGAGGTCGGCGCAGACAACGCAGGCTTCAAGTGGACCAGCCGCATCGACTGGAGCCACAGCAACTGGAACTACGACCGCGTAGCTCTCGAACTCATGGGCTTTGAGACCACCAGCGATCCTGCACAGGCAGACCTCATCATGGGCGCAAGCGCACTCAATGATACGGCAAAGGCGCAGGTCCTTGCAGGAACTCCCTACATCGGCTACGGCTCTTCCGCAACACGCAACAATATCTTCGGAGCTGACCTTACCCGCAGCGCAGCTGACGGCATGGACTGCCTCGGCTATGTAACTTACCCGAGCACCACGCTCGTCAACGCATCCTACGTCATGGATAACGACGATGTCCTCTACGGCTACGGCGTCGGCTACTTCTCCAAGGTTCCCGAGGGCGCTCAGGTGCTCGTCAAGATGGACGGCAGCAAGACCCCGACCGAGGGCTTCATCAAGATGATCGACGCAGATCAGACCGCAGCGGCAAAGTCCTACCTCGACGGTTCTGTTCAGGCAATTTCCTACCAGGGCAAGCTCACCGCAGATGCACAGAACGAGATAAACGTTGTCTACTTTGCAAACAGCCTCACTCACAAGGTGCACCAGCGCGATGAGTACGCATTCATCAGCAACTTCGCATTCTCCAACCTCCTCGGCGACGACTTCATCGCAGCCGGCGACGACGGCAGCGAGCTTCCGTTCAAGGATGTTAAGGCTGGCGCATGGTACGAGGACAGCGTCAAGTACGTTTACGAGAACAAGCTGATGCTCGGTACCACCGACGATACCTTCACTCCCGATGGCACCATGACCCGTGCAATGTTCGCAACCGTTCTCTACCGCATGGCAGGCAGCCCCTCCGTCGAGGGCCTGAGCGTAAGCTTCAAGGACGTCCCGGAAGGCTACTGGGCATACGACGCAATAGCATGGGCGCTCAACAAGGGCGTAGTCAACGGCTTCAGCGCAGACGAGTTCAAGCCAAAGCAGGCAATAACCCGTGAGCAGCTTGTTGCAATGCTCTATCGCTACTCCGGCAATCCCGAGGTCAGCGGCGAGATGAGCTTCACCGATGCAGCAGCTGTCTGCGATTGGGCGGTCAACCCCATCCTCTGGGCATGCCAGAACAAGGTGGTTCAGGGCTACACCGACGGCAGCTTTGCTCCGGATAAGACGGCAAGCCGTGCCGAGATGGCAGCAATAATCCAGCGCTTCTGCGCTATCTGATAAACCTCAAACCTCTCAAAATAATCTCAAAAAGCAAACGGCAAGGTCAATTGACCTTGCCGCTTGTTTTATAAAGATTGATTATTTAAATCGCTGCTTTGCGGAAAATTCGCGGACGACGATCTTTTCAACGCTCGTTGCGCTGACCACCGCCTCGGGGCAGCCCATCTCGTCAAAACCGCAGTGGCGGCACAAAAGCGTCAAAGCTTTTACGGCTTCCTCGCCAGTCACGGTGCTTATCTCGCCGTAGCCTATGAAGCTTTTGTAATCGGCGGTCTGCGAGCCCTGCTCAAGCTCGACAAAGCCCGAGCACACATCGGCCTCAACGCACACGCGGCTGCTTTTCGCCGCAAGAGTGTGCCGCCTGCCGACCTTTGCACCGTGAACATAGAACGTAAACTCGCCGTTTTCGGCCTCGAAGCCGAAGGAGAGCGGCACGATGTAGGCCTCGTTGCCGTCAACAAAGCCGAGACGGATTGTATCGCAGCTGTCGATAAGCGCTTTTATCTCGTCGAAATCCGTTATCGCGCGGTTTGCTTTTCTCATCAAAACAGATACACCCTCATTTCATACGGCCTTGTTGTAAAGCCGTTTGATATAACAAAATTGTTGTCGTAGTTTCCGAAAACCTGCTTGGTTTCGTCAAGGGTTATGCTATCGGGAGCGTCAAAGCGAACGCATTTTTCGGAATATGAGCAGATGACAAGCAGCTTCTTGCCGGCAAGGTTGCGCTCGTAGACGTAAAGCTCCTTGCTCTTGGGCATGTGCTCAACATAGTCGCCGTATATGACGACGGGATTATCGCGCCTGAATTGCAGCGCGTCGCGGTAGAAGTTTAATATGCTGTCTGGATCGTCAAGCTGGCTTTCAACGTTTATGTCCTTGTAGTTGGAATTTACGACGAACCAGGGCTTGCCGCTTGTAAATCCGGCGTTGGGGGCGCCTGACCACTGCATGCAGGTTCTCGCGTTATCGCGCGAGGCCTTCTGCGCAAGCTTGAGCACAGTCTCCTTTGAAAGACCGAGCGAGCGCGCTATGCGAGCGTTGTTTTTGACCATGATATCCTTGTAATCGTCAAGGCTCGGAAGAGGCGTGTTTATCATGCCGATCTCCTGCCCCTGATATACAAACGGTGTGCCGCGCTGGAAAAGATAGCTTGCGGCGATGCTCTTGCCGCTTTCAACGCGGTATTTTTCGCTGCCGTAGCGGCTTATGATGCGCGGATGGTCGTGGTTTTCCATGTAAAGTGCGTTCCAGCCCTTGCCGTACATCTTTGTCTGCCATTTGGTGAAGGCCTTTTTGAGCTTTATAAGGTCAAACGGACGCTGGAGAAAGTCGGTGATGAAGCAGTCGGCCTCCATGTGGGCAAAGTTTATCATCATGTCGAGCACCTTGTCCTTGCCCTCGCGCACATAGCTAAGCGCGACCTCCGGCTCCATGCGCGGTCCCTCGCCGACGGTGAAGCAGTCGTAAAAATCAAGCACGTCGCGCTTGAACTCGGCAAGATAATCGTGAACCTTCGGGAGATTTGTGTAGTACTGCATGCCCGTTGCCGCCGGGAGCTTTATCTTTGCGCTCGGCAGACCGTCGGCCTTGGCGATATAGGTTATAACGTCCTCGCGGAAGCCGTCCACGCCCATGTCGAGCCAGAAGCGCATTATATCCTTGACCTCTTCGCGCACCTTGGGGTTTGACATGTTAAGATCCGGCTGTTTTTTGGAGAATATGTGCATATACCATTCGTCGGTGGCCTTGTCATACTCCCACGCTCTGCCCTCGAACAGACTGTCCCAGTTGTTCGGGGGGCGCTTTTTGCCCTTTCCGGGGCGCCAGTAGTAATAGTCGCGGTAGGGATTATCCTTGCTCTTGCGGCTTTCCTTGAACCACTCGTGTTCGTCGGAAGAGTGGTTGACGACAAGATCCATGAAAACACGCATGCCGCGCTCGTGCGCACCGTCTAACACCTGCTTGAATACCTCAAGGTTGCCGAAATCGGGGTGAATGTTTTTGTAGTCGGATATATCGTAGCCGTAGTCTGCGTTTGGCGAGGGGTACAGAGGCGAGAACCATATGCCGTCAACGTTCAGCGAGGCAATGTAATCGAGCTTCGACAGAACACCCCACAGGTCGCCAATGCCGTCGCCGTTGCCGTCGCAGAAGCTGCGGCACCATATCTGATACACCGCCATTTCCTTATACCAGCATTTCTTTTCCATGTCGTTTCTCCAAATCAAAATATATTTGAAATAATTTTATCACATGATATTTGCCGTTGCAATCGAATAATTTTTTCACGCCGTTCGGGAGAGAATAATTGATAGCATATTGACAAGGCGGCGCACATATTGTACTATTTACGCGAAAATGCCGTGCATGACGCGGTATAAACTTAAAGCGCCGCACCCGACAGGATCGGGGCGACAGCAGGAGGTATAAAAATGAATAATGGCAAACAAAAGGGCAATACCCGGCGCATGACGGGGCTTGCGATCTTCACCGCGATCATCGTTGTGCTTCAGGTACTGTGCACGTTCGTGCGTTTCGGCCCGTTTTCGATAACGCTGGCACTTGCGCCGATAATCATCGCAACGGCGATCTACGGCAAGGGTGCAGGCGCGTATCTCGGCGGCGTATTCGGTCTTGTTGTTCTCATAACCGGCCTTTTAGGCTGGGACGGCGGCACGGTCATGCTGCTTATGAGCATAAACCCCGTTGCGTGCATACTCATCTGCATTGTCAAGGGCGCTGCGGCAGGCTTCGTTGCAGGCCTGTGCTATGAGGCGATAGCAAAGAAAAACGACAAGACTGCGGTCATCGTGTCCGGCATTGTTTGCCCCGTTGTGAATACCGGGCTGTTCGTTTTGGGCATGCTGGTATTTTTCTTTGACACGATAAGCGGCTGGGCCGGCGGACAGAACATGCTTCTGTATATAATCGTCGGACTGACGGGCGTTAACTTCCTCGTGGAGCTTGGCGTGAACGTTTTGCTTGCCGCCGGAATCGAGCGCATTATCCGCGCCGGCAAAAAAATGCATTGAGGTATTGATCCATGATATTGACGATAGATGTCGGAAATACAAACGTTGTTCTCGGCTGTGTTGAGGACGGCGTTGTCGTCAGCCGCAGCCGCCTTGCGACCAACACGAGCGACCTGCCCAACGACTATGCGATGAAAATGCGCCAGAGCTTTGCGTTTGACAGCATAGATTACCATGAGTTTGAGGGGGCAATACTGTCCTCTGTCGTTCCGCAGGTAAATCGCGCTATACGCTCGGCCGTGCGCAAGCTCACGGGGCTTGAGTGCATCATAGTCGGAGCCGGCATAAAAACCGGCGTCAATGTGAAGATCGACGATCCGGGCACGCTCGCAGGCGACCTGATAACCGGCACGGTCGGCGCATTGTCGATGTATAAGCCCCCGATCATCATCGTCGATATGGGAACGGCAACGACCATCGTTGCCGTGGATAAGGACGGTGCGTATATAGGCGGCGCGATCGTTCCGGGCGTGAACCTCTCGTTCGAGGCACTCTCGCAGGGAACGAGCCTGCTGCCGAACATATCCATCGAAGCACCGAGAAAATGCATTGCCACAAACACCGTTGACAGCATGAAATCCGGCGCCGTGTTCGGAACGGCCGCAATGATTGACGGCATGATAGAGCGCATGGAGGCCGAGCTTGGCCAGCCTGCAACGGTCATCGCTACCGGCGGCCTGTCCGGCGGCATCATCCCCTATTGCAAGCACGAGATCAAGCATGAGCCGGATCTTCTGCTCAAGGGCCTTGCGATACTGTATCAGAAAAACGCAAAGCCGAAAAAACAGAACAGATAATCAAAAATCCTCCGATTTTCGGAGGATTTTTCGTTATTCGTCAAGCATTATGTCGAGAATTTCTTCATCGGTCTCGCGCATGCCTTCGCGCGCAAGCTGGCCGACCGATTCAATGGTCCTTTCAACGTCGTTTTTGAGTATTCCGTCACCGCCGTGCAGCGCCTTGCCTTTTTCGTAGAGGTCAAAGCCCAGAAGCCCTGCCTCGACGGCGGAGGCGATCTTCGTTGCGCACGAGGGCTTAGCTCCGTCGCAAACCGTGCCGGATATCATGCCGAGCGTATTTGTTATCGTTGCGGAAACGGCCTCGTATGTGCCCTCTAAAAGCCAGGCTACGCCGGCCGCGGCTCCGCAGCCTGCCGAAACCGCGCCGCAGAAGGCACTGAGCCTGCCGATGGGCGTTTTCTGGTGGATGGTTATGAGGTTTGAAACGCAAAGCGCGCGCAGAAGCTGCTCGCGGCTTGCGTGCATATCGAGCGCATACACGATGACCGGCAGGGAAGCGGTCATGCCCTGGTTTCCGCTACCGGATACGATGACGACCGGCAGCTCACAGCCGCTCCTCCGTGCATCCGAGCCTGCCGCGGCCTGCGCGCGTGCGCGCACACGCACATCGTCGCCGCGCGTTTCAAGAAGCGTTTTGCCTATCGATGCGCCGTAGTTTCCGCGAAGCCCCTCCTCGCTTATGGCAAGATTATATTCTATCTGCCGCTCGAGCATATCCCGAACATCGTCGATGCAAACCGACTCGGCAAAGTCGAGAATGTCGTGAACATTCAGCACGCTGCGGTCGGTCTCGCTGCCTGCCGCCGCGTTTTCGTCCTTCTTGAGCAGCACCTGCCCGTTTTTCTCGATGAGCACAATGTTCGTGTGATAGTCGCATATGCGCAGGCGCACACTGTCGGTACCCTTGTACATGTGCAGGTCAATGTCCAGAAGCTTACCGCTTTCGGATTTCATGACGGTCATCTGGCATTCGTCCATGAATTTGCCGATCTGCGGTATCTCCTCGGGCTTTACAAACGACAAAACCTCAAGCTGCTTATCGGCATCGCCCACGACCGTTCCTGCCGCGACGGCAGCCGCAATGCCCTTCAGACCGCCTGTGTTGGGAACGACAACGCTTTTAACGTTCTTGATTATGTTGCCGCTTATGACGATGTCGATCTTATCCGGCATTGCGCCGAGGGTCTGCCTTGCTTTTGCCGCGGCATAGGCCATGGCGATAGGCTCGGTGCAGCCCATTGCAGGCAAAAGTTCTTCACGCAAAATTTGCAGATATTGCGAATACTTAATATCGCTACGTTCCATTCTTCATCCCTCCGGATAAATTTCTCCGCTGCCAGTATAACATCAAAATCCAAAATTGCATAGAGTTTTCAATGGTTTGTGAACATCTTGTCGAAAAAAGCTTGAAATAGTATATAACTGTGTGGTATACTGCTCACACAGTTAAGAGAGCGACTGACAAACAAATTGGGGATGTTTTTCTTGATAGGTTTTTATAATTACACGGTGTGGCTGACGTTTATCGGAATGCTGTCATCCGTTGTCGGCATGGGCTTTGCCGTTCAGGGCAAGATAATCGCCGCTGTCATATGCCTTATGTTCTCCGGCTTCTGCGATATGTTCGACGGTATCGTTGCCAGGACGAAGAAGGACCGCACGGATGAGGAAAAGCGTTTTGGCATCCAGCTCGACTCGCTTAGCGATATAGTCTGCTTCGGCGTTCTGCCGTTTGTCATCGGCGTGTCGGTCGGCGCAAGGGAGTGGTGGCAGATAGCCATCATGGCGCTGTTTGCACTTGCTGGGCTTATAAGGCTTGCGTATTATAACGTCACCGAGGAGACCCGTCAGCAGCAGACAGACGAAAAGCGCAAGCACTATCTCGGCGTTCCGATAACCTCATCGGCGCTGACGGTTCCGCTGCTTTTCTGCTTCAGAGGATTGCTTGCAGGCGCGTTTCCGATAGCGTATACGCTGCTTCTGCTGGTCAACGGCGCGCTGTTTGTCGTGCCTGTCCAGGTCAAAAAGCCCAGCAAGACAGGCCTTGCCGTTATGCTCGTTATAGGCATCGTCTGCACGGCGCTGATACTCATTTGCAGATAAATTTGATATGTATGACAAAAAGCCGCGTTCGGATGAACGCGGCTTTTCGCTGTGTATTTATTATCTTTACCTGACGGCAGGTTCGAAGGCTTCCTTGCCGTGGTTGCAGATCGGGCAGACGTAATCGTCGGGCAGCTCGCCGTCGCACTCGACGAAGTGGTCGCATACGGTGCAGACATAGCCCTTGACAGGCTGCTTGACCTCGGGAACGATGTGTTCGAAGTCCTCCTTGCCGTGCTTGCACAGGGGGCATACAAAGTCGTCGGGCAGCTCGCTTCCCTCGTGGAAGTAGCCGCAGACCTTGCAGACGTAGCCCTCGCCCTGAGCCGGAGCAGGATTTTTCTTGGGCTTTATGTGCGCATGGTAGTATCCGTAGGTACAGCTGGGAGCCGCGGACAGCACCTTTGCCTCAACAACGTTTGCAACGTAGAGCACCTGAGTTTCAACGTCAACGACATCGACTATCTCGCAGGAGAGAACGGCGTTGGTGTACTTCGTGACATAGGCAATGCCGTTTGTCATGCGGTCAAGGTCGGAAAAGTCTGCAAACTTGTCAACATCGCGTCCGCTCTGGAAGCCGAAGTGCTGGAACAGGCTGTAGGGAGCGTCCTCGGTGAGGATGGAGATGTTGAATTTTCCTGCCTTTGCGACCATGTCGCAGGTGTTGTTCTTTTTGATGACGGAAATGGTGATCTTCTTGGGATCGCCTGCCGCGACCTGACCTGCGGTGTTTATGACGCAGCCGTAGTCCTTGCCGTCAACGTTCGTGGTGAGGATCTCAACGCCGTAGCTGAACTTGTTGAATGCTCCGTTGTCAACCTCCAGTGCCTGACCGATAGGCTCTGCCGGAGCTTCAAACACGGGAAGCACTGGGCGGATATCCGCGGCGATGGCGTCGGCAAGCGCGTCAAGCTCGGCAAGCTGAGCCTCGGTGACGTCGGACTTGAGCGAGATCGTTTCGCCGATAAATTCGGTGCCGCGCAGCTTTGAAAGCTGATCCTTCATCAGCTTACCGCTGGTTGCGGCCCACGAGCCGTTTTCCAGAACGGCGATCTTGCGTCCCTGAAGATTGTGGTTTACTATGTCGTGAACGAGGTTTTCCATCGTGACGAAGATGCCGGCGTTGTAGGTCGTTGAAGCAAAAACAAGGTGGCTGTATCTGAACGCATCGGAAACGATATACGATGCCGGGGTCACGGAGGTGTCATAAACTTTGACCTTTAAGCCGCGCTCAACGAGCTTGCAGGCGAGAATGTTCACGGTGTTTTCCGTGTGGCCGTAGACCGAGGCGTAGGCGATCATAACGCCGTTTTCCTCGGGCGTGTAGGAGCTCCACTTGAGGTATTTTTCAAGAAAATCGCCGAAGTGGCTGCGCCATACAAAGCCGTGCAGGGGGCAGACGTAGTTAAGCTCAAGCCCGGCCGCCTTTTTCAGAACTGCCTGCACCTGCGCGCCGTACTTGCCGACGATGTTCGTGTAATAGCGTCTTGCCTCGTCAACGTAGTCTGCGAAGAAATCGACCTCGTCGTTGAACAGATGGCCGTTGAGCGCGCCGAAGGTGCCGAATGCGTCGGCGGAGAAAAGCATTTTGTCGGTCAGATCGTAGGTCATCATGACCTCGGGCCAGTGAACCATGGGCGCCATGACGAAGGTGAACTCGTGCTTGCCGGTGCTGAGCTTGTCGCCTTCGGCGACGATGTGGTATTTAAGCGTATCCGACAGGGTGAAGAACTGGCCGAGCATGGTCTTTATCTTCGCGTTGCAGACGATGGTGACCTCGGGGTGGCGCAGGGTAAGCTCCTCGATCGTTGCCGCATGATCCGGCTCCATGTGAGAGATCACAAGGTAATCGAGCTTTCTTCCGCCCAGAGCGTGGGCGAGGTTTTCAAAAAACGTGCGGCTGACGGCCTTGTCAACGGTGTCGAACAAAACGGTCTTTTCGTCATTGAGCAGATATGCGTTGTAGGAAACGCCGTCGGGAACGCCGTAAACGCCCTCAAAGCAGGCAAGACGGCGGTCATCCGCGCCGACCCAGGTCAGATCGGCAGTAACTTTTCTCGTGCAGTACATAGTAAACCTCCCAAATTTGCTTTTTATTTTCTATAACATAATATTATCCCGTTTTACAACAAAAAACTGTGGCATATACCACAATCGTGTGATATAATCATTCAAAAATCGTCTATAGAGGTGAAATGAGCAATGGAGCTTCAGAATGTTGAGCTTTTCAAGGACGTGACATGCGCGAGCATCGACGCAATGATGAGCTGCTTCAGACCCGAGGTGCGCAAGTTCAAAAAGGGCGATACCATACTTGTTTTCGAGCCGGAGGTAAAAAGCCTGTGCGTTCTGCTCTCGGGCAAGGCGCATCTTTACTGCGTGGACAGCGAGGGCGAATATACGCTGCTTGAAAACTACGTGGAAAACGATATCTTCGGCGAGGTGTTCACCATGCCGTACAGCGGCCTTGGCTACGTCGCGGAGGCCGATTCCGACTGCAGCGTCATGTTTTTCAAAATGAGCACGCTTTACGGAAGATGCCCAAATGCCTGCGAGCATCATACGAAGATAACCAAAAACCTTTTTGGCCTTTCGGCTAAAAAGGCGCAGATGATGGCCTTGCGTATCAACATGATAAGCAAAAAAACAGTCCGGCAGAAGCTTATAAGCTATTTTGAGTACCTTGCCGAGAAAACGGGCAGCACGAGCTTTGAAACGGAGCTGAGCCTGTCGCAGCTTGCAAACTATCTGTGCGTTGACAGGACAAGCCTTATGCGCGAGCTGCGCTTAATGCGCGAGGAGGGGCTCATAAGCTCCAGCGGAAGAAAGATAAATATGCTGAACATATAGAGCTTTACAGGAGGAATAGAGACATGGGCAGCTTTATAGTAACGACGGATTCCGGCTGCGATCTGCCGCTGAGCTTTTGCAGCAGCCGTGGCATAATTCCGCTTAAGATGAATTATGCCATCGGAGATAAGAGCTACACCGATACGATGGATCCGAAGGATCTCAAGTCGTTCTATGACGGGATGAGAGCCGGCGATGTGCCGAAAACAAGTCAGGTGACGCCGTATCAGTTCACGGAATTTTGGACGCCGCTGCTTGAAAAAAAGCAGCCGCTCATTCACATTGCGCTCGGCAGCGGGATATCCGGCACATGGGCAAACGCGGTCTCGGCAGCGGATATGCTCATGAAGGAAAACCCCGGCGCGGATATAAGGGTCATCGACTCGACCCTTGCATCGGTAGGTTACGGAATGCTCGCCATTCTTGCCGCCGATCTGCGCGACTGCGGCAGCAGCGCCGACGAGTGCCAGATGCAGCTTGAGAAGGTCAAAAGCAATATAAATACCTATTACACGACTGGCGACCTGACCTACCTTTACCGCAGCGGCAGAGTCAGCCGCACCGGCATGGTCATAGCCCACGCATTGAACATCTGGCCGATACTCAATCTCGACCTTGACGGACATCTTATTGTCCAGGCCAAGGAGCGCGGCAAAAAGAAAACCATCGAGCGCATACACAGGATCATAAGCGAGTTGTGCGTCGATCCCGAGGACCAGACGCTTTACATCTGCCACTCGGACATCGCCGAGGAGGCCGAGCAGTTCGGTGAGGATATCAAAAAAGAATTCGGCTTCCGCGACGTGTTTTACACCTATATCGGAACGACCATCGGCTCAAATTGCGGACCCGGACTTATGGCGGCGTTTTTCGTCGGCAAAAAAAGAACGAACTGAGAGGAAAAGAATATGAACGTTGATTACATTGATTTTAAAACCGTCAGCCTCACAAGCAAGCTTGACACAAGCATAGGCGCCGAGCTTCAGCTGACTCAGACCGGCAAGGTATCCGTAAAGCTCCCCGAAGAGTGGAGCGGCTTCGCGTTTTTGTATCTGAACATAGTCATCCACGACCCCGAGGATAAGTATTTTGTGTTCGATATCACTACCGAGACCGTCATTAAGCTGCCCGACGATGTCAAGGAGTTTTCGGAAGAGGCAATGAATGCCGGCATGGAAATCGCGCAGGATAAGACCTTCGAGGCGATCCGCGGCATTTCCGTGGCCATGGGCATAAACGAGCTTGATCTGAGCGGTAAGTGATATGAAGGAGCCGACGCTTGTTATAATGGCTGCCGGAATGGGCAGCCGCTTCGGCGGACTCAAGCAGATAACCGCCGTCGATGCCGAGGGACACGCGATAATTGACTTTTCGCTTTTCGACGCTTACCGCGCAGGCTTTCGCAAGATCGCGTTCATCATAAAGCGCGAGATAGAGGAGAGCTTCAAGGCCGCCGTCGGCCTCCGCATGGAAAAGTATTTTGACGTGAAATACGTCTATCAGCAGCTCGACAAACTGCCCGAGGGCTACACTGTCCCCGAGGGAAGGGAAAAGCCCTGGGGAACGGGACATGCGGTGCTGTGCTGCCGCGGCGTTGTGGACGGGCCGTTTGCGGTCATCAATGCCGATGACTTTTACGGAGCCGGGGCGTACAAGGCAATGTACGATTTCCTCAGCGGCGACAGGAAGCAGAGCGAGTACGCCATGGTGGGCTATAAGCTGCGCAATACCGTCACCGAAAACGGCTCGGTCGCGCGCGGCGTGTGCGATATCGAAAACGGATATCTTGTCGATATAACCGAGCGCACGCACATCGAAAAGCGCGGCGCGGACGCGGCCTACACAGAGGACGGGCAGACCTTCGTTCCGCTGCCTGGCGACGCGACCGTGTCCATGAACTTCTGGGGATTTTCACCCATGATGCTCGAACAGCTCAATGCGCGCTTTCCGGTGTTTTTGGATAAGAATCTGCCAGTCAATCCGCTCAAATGCGAATATTTCCTGCCCTTTGTCGCAAACGAGCAGTTAAAAGAGGGCCTTGCCACGGTCAAGATACTCGATTGCAGCGAAACGTGGTACGGCATGACCTACCGCGAGGACCTCGACTCGGTAAAACGCGCAATAGCCGACATGAAATCACGCGGAGTGTATCCCGATAAGCTCTGGAAATGAGAAAATCGCCTCAGGTACAATTACCTGGGGCGATTTTTTCTGAAAATTTAAGCTGAGCGGTCGTCATCTGCCGTCGTTTATTTCCCCCAGTCGCCGGATATGCCGTCGGGGGCTTTGACGCGGCGATCGTTTTTGACATGGCCCTCGCGACCGCGATAATCGTTCGGTGCAACGTTTTCGCCCGACGGCAGAGCGCCGTGCTTTTTGCTTTTCCTGCTCATAATTACCCTCCCAAAATGCAAAGTATCAGCCCATATATCACGCTGGCGGTGATGCCGTAGACTATAACGGGGCCTGAGATGATGAACATTTTTGCAGCCGTTCCGCTTATGAAGCCCTCGGTTTTGAACTCCAGCGCCGGTGCGACCATGGAGTTAGCAAAGCCCGTTATCGGAACGAGTGTGCCGCCGCCGGCAAAGCGCGCGATGCGGTCGTAAAGCCCAAGCCCCGTCAGCAGCGCTCCGAGGAAAACGAGCGTCGCCGAGGTCGCGCTTGAAGCTTCCGTTTTGCCGAGTCCGCAGTGGATGTACAGGCTCAGTATCGCCTCGCCGATGCAGCAGATAAGTCCGCCGACAAGGAAAGCCTTCAGGCAATTGCCGAGGCATTTTGAACGCGGCTGATGCGAGTCGGAATACTGCCGGTATTCGTCGTTGGTCATGTTCATAAGTAAAACCCCAAAAGAAAAATGCATCGGTCGTTACCGATGCATTTATGTTCTCCGAAAAATTTTGAATTATACGTCCAGTGTCAGGTTTTCAATGCCGTTTGCCTCAAACTCATCCATGTATTCATCCATTCGGCCGGTCAGCGCACCAAGATCGTCGCAATCCTCACCGAGATCGCGCCGGGCAAGCTCCTCGGCCAGAATATCGAAAAACACGGCGTCCTCATAATCGGCGATGGCCTCATGGATGCCGCCGTCCTCGTATGCGCGCGAGGGAAAAACATGCCCGTGCCACAGCTGGATGAGCGACTTCATGCCGTTTTTGGCACACAGCGAGAAAATCTTCTCCTGCACGATATCGTAGTCCTCGAAGCGGTCGGTCGTCCTCGTGGAGTTGAGTATCCAGTTGCCGATATACACAAGGTCGAGCAGTCTGCGGAATTCCTTTTCGGTCAGATCTATGTTCAAAGCGTGTGCCTCCGATCATGTTTGTAATTATATTATATCAGATAGACTGCCCCTTTGCCACAATAAAATCCTTGTAATTTTAGCTTACTTGTCATATTATATTATAGTTATAGTTTAATATGGAGATATTATCTGATGGACAACAGACCGATCGGAGTGTTTGATTCCGGCCTCGGCGGACTTACGGCTGTTCGCAGGCTCAGACAGATACTGCCGGATGAAAATATAATATACTTCGGCGACACCGGACGCATGCCCTACGGCGGCCGGCCGCGCGAGCAGATGCGCACCATTGCGCGGCAGAACATCACCTTTGCCGAGAGCTTTGATGTAAAGGTCATTCTTGCTGCGTGCGGAACGATATCGAGCAATGCGCCCGACATTATCGCCGCAAACGCGACGAAAACTATCGGCGTGCTCCTGCCGGGTGCGGAGAGACTTGCCGCGACGGGAAGAAAAGAGCTTGGCGTTATAGCAACCAAGACGAGCATCGAAAGCGGTGCGTTCCAACTCAGCATCAGCCGGTTTGCGCCCGATGCGAAGATAACGGCAGCCGCCTGCCCGGACTTCGTTCCGATGATCGAAAGCGGACACTATCTGCCGGATGACCCGATGGTGCAGCGCATCGTCGCGCAGTCACTCGAGCCGCTAAAGGACGTTGGCGCTCTGCTGCTCGGCTGCACCCACTACGGACTTATAGCCGATGCCATAAGCGCATATCTCGGACCGGATACGATCCTTGTCGGGGCGGCGGACGCTTCTGCGGAAACGACGGCGCGTTATCTGCGCGACTGCGACATGCTCGCATCCGGCGGCGGCAGCGAGAGCTATTACACAAGCGGCAGCACGGCCGATTTTGAGGCTCTGGCTCCCATTATGCTCGGCTACGGGCTTAAAAGCGCCGTGAACTATGTCGAGCCGTTCGCGCTGGACTGATGAGGTGAGCAAAAATGGATGCAGTGATTAAGATAACCGGCGTGCAGAACTTTATGCAGCCCGATGCAGAAACGGTCGAATTTGTCACCGACGGCGTTTACTGCCGCACCGAGGACGGATATCAGATATTTTACCACGAAAGCGCACTGACCGGGCTTACCGGAACGAGCACCACGGTGGATATAACGTGTAACGCGATCACCGTTGAGCGCAAGGGTATGCTGAACACAAAAATGGTGTTCCGCGAGGGCGAGAAGGACAGATTCCTGTACGATACGCGCTTCGGAAGCGCGACGATGGGCATTGAAACGCGCAAGGTCGCCGCGAGTTTTGACGATTACGGCGGAGATCTGAGCATCGACTATGTGGTCAACATGGAGCACACCGTTGCAAGCAGAAATAAACTGAATATGAGCGTAAGGCTCAGAAGCTGAGAGGATAGATAATATGGCAAACATGATACAGAAGGCAAAACAGCAGGTCACGGAGCTTGTGACCGCGGCATACCTTGCCGCGGCGGAAAAGGGCGAGCTGCCTGCCGGACTTACGCTCAACGGCAGCGTCGAGATACCCAAGGATACCGCAAACGGCGACTATGCGGCAAACTACGCAATGGCAAGCGCAAAGCTTATGCGCATGCCGCCGCGCAAGGTCGCGGAAACGCTTATCGCAAACATGAAGCTTGACGGAAGCTGGTTTGAAAGCGTCGATGTCGCAGGCCCCGGCTTTATGAATTTCCGCATGGGCAGCAAGTGGTATTCCGACGTTCTCAAAAACGTTGCCGAGGAGGGCGACAGCTTCTGCAACTGCAACATCGGCGAGGGCAAAAGGCTCATGGTCGAGTTTGTGTCCGCAAACCCCACCGGCCCCATGCACATGGGCAATGCGCGCGGCGGCGTTCTGGGTGATGCGCTTGCATCCGTCCTCTCTCGCGCAGGCTACGACGTCTGGCGCGAGTTCTATGTCAACGATGCCGGCAACCAGATCGAAAAGTTCGCAAGCAGCATCGAGGCGCGCAGCATTCAGCTCCTTAAGGGCGAGGATGCGATAGAGTTCCCCGAGGACGGCTATCACGGCGACGATATCAAGGAGCTTGCAAAGCTATTCTGCGAAAAGTACGGCGACAACTGGCTCAAGCTCGACACCCCCGAGCGCCACAAGATGATGGCCGAGTTCGGCCTGTCGATAAACCTGCCGAAGATGAAGCGCGATCTTGCGCGCTACGGCATCGAATACGATCAGTGGTTCCTCGAATCGAGCCTGCATGCCAGCGGCTATGTCGCCGATTCCGTGCAGAAGCTCACAGACGCAGGCTTTACATATGAAAAGGACGGCGCACTGTGGCTGCACACATCGAAGATCCTTGCAGACAAGCTCCTTGCCGCCGGCAAGAAGCCCGAGGACATCGAAAAGCTCGAGCTCAAGGACGATGTTCTGCGCCGCGCAAACGGGTTCTACACCTATTTTGCCGCCGACATCGCCTATCACCGCAACAAGTTCGAGCAGCGCGGCTTTGACAAGGTAATAAACGTCTGGGGCGCCGATCACCACGGCCACGTCGCACGCCTGAAAGGCGCAATGGATGCCCTCGGTCTCGACGGCGAGCACAGGCTCGATATCGTCCTTATGCAGCTTGTAAAGCTTATGCGCGGCGGTGAGGTCGTGCGCATGTCAAAGCGCACCGGCAAGGCGATATCGCTCTCCGACCTTCTTGACGAGATCCCCGTCGATGCCGCACGCTATTTCTTCAACTCCCGTCCCGAGTCACCCGTCGAGTTCGATCTCGACCTTGCCGTGCGTCAGGACAGCGAGAACCCCGTTTACTACGTTCAGTATGCCCACGCGAGAATATGCACCATGCTCTCGGCGCTTGCCGCCGACGGGCACGAGGTGCCGGATATAAACAGCGCCGATCTTTCACTGCTTTCCACCGAGCAGGAGCGAGAGCTGATAAAGCAGGTTGCGCTGCTTCCCGAGGAGATCCGCCTTGCCGCGCGCGACTATGACCCAAGCCGCATCAACAAGTATGTCACCGAGCTTGCCGCGCGCTTCCACAGGTTCTACACCGCATGCCGTATCAAAGGCGCGGAGGAGGGTGTTCTCAACGCACGCCTGTGCCTTGCCGACACCGTCCGCAAGGTAATCGCCCTGTCCCTTTCCGTCATCGGCGTATCGGCGCCCGAAAAAATGTGATTTTAGAGGCGCATTGGGGCACCTACGGATACGCTTATTGCGGTAGCCCGAATCGAAGTAATGGAAAAAACCGTGCTTGCCGCGCACTACGTCGGTGCGTGGCAGGTACGGTTTTCTCCAATGTCCCGAACCGGGATACCGCAAAGACTTAGAGCCGCACTGGCGTACGGCGAGGCAGGTGCGGTTTTCTCCAATGTCCCGAACCGGGATACCGCAAAGACTCAGCACCGCACTTGTGTACGGCGAGGCAAGTGCGGTTTCATCCGCTGTTCCGATACCGGGCACGTGCAAAAAATGTATAAGTACAGCCTTAATTCGCCTCTAAAATACTTGTAATATGGGAACTTGCGTGGTAAAATACATTTTTGTGTTGAATTTTGATTAGGAGTTGGGTTTAAATGCAGAAACTCAGAAATGTAGCTATAATTGCGCACGTTGACCACGGCAAGACAACGCTTGTCGATGAGATGCTCAAGCAGAGCGGCGTTTACCGCGAAAATCAGGAGATCGTTGAGCGAGTCATGGACTCGAACGACCTTGAGCGCGAGCGCGGAATCACAATAATGGCAAAGAACACCGCCGTGCAGTACGGCGATACGAAAATAAACATAGTTGACACGCCGGGACACGCGGACTTCGGCGGCGAGGTCGAGCGTATACTCAAGATGGTAAACGGCGTTATCCTGCTCGTTGACGCAGCCGAGGGCCCGATGCCGCAGACGAGATTTGTTCTCTCGCGCGCACTGGAGCTTGGCCACAGAGTCATCGTTGTCGTCAACAAGATCGACCGCCCCGACCAGCGCATCCACGAGGTCATTGACGAGGTGCTTGAGCTTCTTATGGATCTTGACGCGACCGACGAGCAGCTCGACTCCCCGATGCTGTTCTGCTCCGGCCGCCAGGGCACGGCAAGCTACTCGCCCGATGTTCCGGGCACGGATCTCAAGCCCCTGTTTGATACCATATTGGAGTATATCCCCGAGCCCGAGCAGGATCTGGACAGCCCGTTCCAGATGCTCGTTTCCAGTATAGATTATAACGAATATGTCGGCCGCATTGCCATCGGCCGCATCGAGCGCGGCATAATAAAGCAGAATCAGGAGATCGAGGTCTGCAACTATCACAATCCCGACGCTGCGCCGATGAAGGCCAAGGCCGTGTCGCTTTATGAGTTTGACGGCCTGAACAAGGTTCCCGTTACGGAGGCTGCAGCCGGCAATATTATTGCAATGAGCGGTATCGGCGACGTCACCATCGGCGATACCATCTGCGCGAAGGGCTTTGCCGAGCCTCTGCCGTTTGTCAAGATCTCGGCTCCCACGCTGGAAATGACCTTCTCGGTAAACGACAGTCCCTTTGCCGGCCGCGAGGGCAAGTTTGTCACCTCGCGCCAGATCCACGACAGACTTATCCGCGAAACGCTCAAGGACGTATCCCTGCGAGTGACCGATGTTGACGGTGCAACGGATTCCTTCAACGTTGCCGGCCGCGGCGAAATGAGCCTGAGCATACTTATCGAAACCATGCGCCGCGAGGGTTATGAGTTCCAGGTCTCGCCTCCGCGCGTGCTGTATAAGGAGATAGACGGCGCAACATGCGAGCCTATCGAGCGCGTCGTTATCGACGTTCCGTCCGACTACATGGGCGCTGTCATGGAAAAGCTCGGCGCTCGCAAGGGCGAGTTTGTCGAGATGACCCCGATCGGCAGCCGCGTCAAGCTCAGCTACCTCATTCCGTCGCGCGGATTGTTTGGCTATCGCAACGAGTTCTTGACCGACACAAAGGGCGAGGGCATCATGGCCTCCGTCTTTGAAAAATACGAGCCGTACAAGGGCGATATCGCGCGCCGCAACACGGGCTCGCTGATCGCGTTTGAAACCGGCGAGGCCGTTGCCTACGGCATTTGGAACGCACAGGAGCGCGGCGCGATGTTCATAACGCCGGGCACAAAGGTGTATGCCGGTATGATCGTCGGCGTTTGCCCGAAGTCCGACGACGTTGCAGTAAACGTCTGCCGCACAAAGCACCTGACGAACACCCGTGCTTCCGGCTCGGACGAGGCTCTGCGCCTTATTCCGCCCAGACAGATGAGCCTTGAGCAGTGCCTTGAGTTCCTTGCCGACGACGAGCTTCTGGAGGTTACGCCCAAAAATCTGCGTCTGCGCAAGAGCATCCTCGACCACGGCCAGCGCATGAAAACCGTCATGAGAAACAGATAAAATGAAAGCTCCCATTTCGGGAGCTTTTATGCTATAATGATCTAAAAAACTGCGGAGGTAGAAAAAATGAAGCTTGCAATGGCGCAGATGCGCATGACAGACAGCATGGAGGAAAACCTCAGAGCCTCGCTTGAAATGTGCGCTCTTGCGCGCGGAAGCGACCTGCTGTTTTTTCCCGAGATCCAGCTCACGCCGTTTTTTCCGCAGTATGAAAAGCGCGACGTGTCGAAATATGTTCTGACGCCGGACAGCGATATGATATCCCGGCTTAAAGCCGCCGCGCGCGATAACGGCTATTACATGTCGCCGAACGTGTACCTTGAGCTTGACGGCAAAAGATACGACACCTCGCTGTGGATAGATCCGCAGGGCGAGATGCTCGACAGCGCGAAAATGGTGCACATCGCGCAGGCCGAGCAGTTTTACGAGCAGGATTATTACACTCCGGCGCCCGACGGCTTCAAGGTCTTTGACACGCCGTTCGGAAAGGTGGGCATAGTCATATGCTTTGACCGCCACCTGCCCGAGAGCATCCGTACCTGCACCATGATGGGCGCGGAGCTTATCATCATCCCGACGGCAAATACCGAGGCCGAGCCTATGGAGATGTTCGAGTGGGAGGTGCGCGTGCAGGCAATGCAGAATCAGGTGTTCGTTGCAATGTGCAACCGCGTGGGGCTTGAGGGAGATATGGACTTTTCCGGACAGTCGATCGTCGTGCACCCGAGCGGCGACGTTATCGTGAAGGCGGATAATGCTCAGCAGCTTGTGACCTGCGAGATAGACCTTGCCGAGTCGCGCCTTTGGCGCGGCAAAAGGCCGTATATATCAACGCGCCGCCCGGATATGTATTTATGAAAAAGCTTATCGCAAAATTCGCCGACAAAACCTTTGTACGCTTTGTGCTCGTCGGCGTGATCAACACGCTTTTCGGTTCGGCGATAATGTTCGTTTTTTATAATATTTTTCATCTGAGCTATTGGCTCAGCTCGGCGTCAAACTACTTTTTCGGCAGTATACTGAGCTATTTTCTCAACAAATACTACACGTTCCGGTATAAAAAGCGCGATTGGAAGGTCGTCGCGCGCTTTGCGGCGAATATTTGCCTGTGCTATCTTGTGTCCTACGGTGTTGCAAAGCCGATCGTATCGGCGCTTTTGTCTGGCTTTTCCGTTGCCGTCCGCGAAAACGGCGCAATGCTCTGCGGTATGTGCATTTTCGTCGTGCTCAACTACCTCGGCCAGCGCTTTTTCGCATTTAAAAATGAAGACGGTAAATAAAAATTGCGTTCCATGTCGGAACGCAATTTTTCATCTTGGCATTATTGCCGTGTCGAACTCCGTCCAGGGGAAGGCTCTGGGCGGCTTGACCTTAAAGGTCATAAATCTGCCGGTGGCCGGATTTGTAAACCCGATGCTGTATGACCACAGGGCGATATCGCAGCCGTCGTCCCTGCCGCCGTACTTCCTGTCGCCGACGAGGGGGAGGCGGCGGTGGGTAAACTGGGCGCGTATCTGGTGCGTGCGGCCGGTGACGAGGTTTATCTCGACCATGCTCAGCTCGCCGTTCGAGCCGAGCAGCCTGTAGTCGAGCACGGCCTCCTGCGAGCCGCGGCAGGGCTTGTTCACAACAAAGGTCTTTCGCTGCTCCTTCGAGCGCAGCAATATATCCTCCATGCGGCCTTTGCGCTCCTGAGGAACGCCGCGCACAACGGCAAGATAGGTCTTTTTGAACTCTCCTGCGCGTATCTGACGGCTCAGCTCCGATGCTGTTTCGGGATTCTGGGCAAAAACCATCAGCCCCGACACGACCTGATCGAGCCGGTGCACCGTGCGGATATCCGCATTTTCGTTTCCGAGCGCCTGCCGCAGAAGCGATGGCATGCCGCCCGGCTCATCGGTCGATATAACGCCTGCCGGCTTTATCGCAACTATTATATTGTTGTCGTAATAAATAATGTCCATGTCTATACTTTAGCTCAGCGCGGCCGATTCGTCAAGTAGACTGCTCCTCAGAGTCAAGATAATATCTGCGCAGGCCGACCGTGTGCCTGCCGTATTCGATCGCCTGCGTCGGGCAGCGGCATATGCAGGCCATGCAGTGGGTGCAGCTGTCGCCCCAAACGGGCCTTCCGCCCTCGATGTGAATGTTCTTCGTCGGGCACAAAGCGGCGCACTTTCCGCAGCCGATGCAGGCGCTGCCTGCACGGAATTTTTTAGCCTTGACAAACATCGGGTAAAACGCGCGGTTTACTATGCCGCTGCTTAGTCTGTCCGCGAGCTTTATCGGCGGCTTTGCAAAGCTCTTGCTGCTTTTTATGTCGGCCGCTATGCTGTCGATCGTGCCGTTTGCGCGCACGATGATCTCGGCCTCCTCCTTAGGCGAGGGGGCTTTGAACATGACAATATAGTTTTCCGGCATAACGACCTCGGCGCAGCCCTTGAAGACATAGCCCTTGCCCCTGCACCACTTTTCGATGTAGTTTCCGGCGTTGCCGATCTCGCTGCCGCAGGTCATTACAAAGTAGATATCCCGACTGCCGCGCAGCTCGGTTTTATCAAGCCAGTCGCGCACGATGCGCGGAATGCGCCAGGCGTAGGTCGGCGTGACGATGACCCATGGCTTTTGCGATTCAAGCGGCGAGGTGTCGTTATCGCGCAGCCTTTCAAAAAGATCCAGTGCCTCGACGCCGACGGCGCCTGCAATGCGCTTTGCCGTGTAGGCACTGTTTCCGGTTCCGGTGTAGTATAATATCATAAGTTCTTCCTCCATTAAGCCATATTATACATATCACACGGATAAAATTCAACCGGCAGGATCGCGTGACCCTGTCGGCGGTTTTATCAGTAGTTTATAACTCTCAGCTCGAAATAGCTCTGCGGATGCGCGCAGGTCGGGCAGCTTTCGGGGGCCTCGGGACCCTCGTGAATATGTCCGCAGTTGCGGCATATCCAGATGACCTTCTCGCGCTTTGCAAAAACGCTGCCGCTGCGTACATTGTCAAGCAGCTTGAGGTAGCGTGCCTCGTGCTCCTTTTCGATTGCTCCGACTCTGCGGAAAAGCTGCGCGATATCCGCAAAGCCCTCGGCGTCCGCCTCCTCGGCCATGCGTGCGTACATGTCGGTCCACTCCTCGTTTTCGCCGGCTGCCGCCGCAGCAAGGTTTTCCTCCGTCGAGGGGATCGCACCGCCGCACAGAAGCTTGAACCACAGCTTTGCGTGCTCTTTCTCGTTTGCTGCGGTCTCCTCGAAAATCGCCGCTATCTGCTGATAGCCGTCCTTCTTTGCCTTCGACGCAAAGAAGGTGTATTTGTTGCGCGCCATGCTCTCGCCGGCGAACGCCTCCATGAGATTTTTTTCGGTTTTTGTGCCTTTAAGCTCTGCCATAATATCCGCTCCTTTGTTTTTTCTTAATTATATCATTCGTGTACCGCGCAAGCTGTAGAAAACACTACAAAAATACGCCTTGATTTTCGCGCGGTATGCGGCTAAAATAGCGCTATCAACGAGGTGATGATATGAACACAAAACGAAGCTGCGGCGTGCTGCTGCCGCTGTTCTCGCTGCCGTCGGAGCACGGCATCGGAACGCTGGGCAAGGCCGCCTATGAATTTATAAATTTTCTCGCCGCCGCCGGGCAGTCCTGGTGGCAGCTGCTGCCCGTCGGGCCTGCCGGGAGCGGCGATTCGCCGTACAACAGCTTTTCAAGCTTTGCCGGCAATGCGTATTTTATTGATCTCGATATGCTCGTGCAGGACGGGCTGCTTACCAAAGCAGAGCTTGCTGCTGTCGATTGGGGCAATGATGCGCAGTCGGTCGATTACGAAAAGCTGCGCGCTCACCGTATGCCGCTTCTGCGCAAGGCTGCGCGGCGCGGCCTTGAAAATGACGCTGCGGAGTTTGACTCTTTCTGCCGTGATAACGCTTCGTGGCTTTCCGACTATGCGCTTTATATGGCGCTAAAGGAGCACTTCGGCGGCGCTTCGTGGACCGAGTGGCCGGAGGATATCCGCCTTCACCGAGCGGAGGCCGTGGAAAAATACCGTGCCGAGCTTGCGCCCGACGTGCGCTTTTATTCATATGTTCAGTATCTTTTCTATCGCCAGTGGAACGCCCTGCGCGAATATGCGCGCAAAAACGGCGTCGGCATGATCGGCGATATGCCCATATACGTTGCGCTTGATTCGGCCGACGTGTGGTCAAGCCCGGAGTTTTTCCTGCTCGACGAGAAAAACGTTCCCATTGAGGTCGCCGGAGTGCCGCCGGACTATTTCAGCGCCGACGGTCAGCTCTGGGGCAATCCGCTGTACGATTGGGACGCCATGCGCCGCGACGGCTACGGCTGGTGGATACGCCGCGTTGACGGTGCGTCAAAGCTGTATGACATGCTGCGCATAGATCACTTCCGCGCATTTGAAAGCTATTGGGCCGTGCCGCGCGATGCCGAAAGCGCAAAGGAAGGGCAGTGGCGGCCTGGACCGGGCATGGATCTTGTCGGCAGGCTCACCGCGTGGTTTAACAACGTCAGCTTCATTGCCGAGGATCTTGGCTCGCTCACGCCGCAGGTGCATAAAATGCTCGCCGACAGTGGCCTGCCGGGCATGAAGGTTCTCGAATTTGCCTTCGATCCCGCGAGCCTGAGCGATTATCTGCCGCACAGGTACATTGAAAATTGTATCTGCTACGCCGGAACGCACGACAACAACACTTTGCGCGGCTGGATAGATGAAGAAAATCCCGAGACGCTTGCCTTTGCGCGCGAGTACCTCGGGATAGACGATGACGCAGACCTTGCAGATGCAGTGCTGCGTGCCGGTATGCGCTCAAAGGCAGAGCTCTTCATTGCACAGATGCAGGACTGGCTCGGCCTCGGTGTGGATGCGCGCATGAACACCCCCGGCACCGTCGGCGGCAACTGGGCATGGCGCATGACACCCGGCAGTGAGACTAAAGCGCTCGCCGGTAAAATGCGCCGCATGGCTTATATCTACGGAAGGAGCGACAAGAAATGAATGATATAAAGCTGCGCGTTGCGCGCCCCTCTGATGCAGCTGAGCTATTGGCGCTCTATGCACCCTATGTCGAGGACACGGCCATAAGCTTCGAGACTGTCGTTCCGAGCCTTGAGGAGTTTACCGAGCGCATGGTGTATAAGCTGCCTCGGTATCCCTATATAGTCGCGGAGAAAGACGGCGAGCTTTTGGGCTATGCCTATCTGAGCCCATTTGTCGGGCGCGCTGCCTACGACTGGGCAGCGGAGACGACGATATATCTTCGGCTCGACTGCCGCCACATCGGTATCGGGAAAATGCTGTACACGGCGCTTGAGAGCATTGCCCGCGCACAGGGCATAATAAATTTAGAGGCCTGCATCGGCTGGACGGATACGCCCGACGAGCATCTGACCAATAACAGCGCCGAATATCACGAGCACCTCGGATACCGCATGGTCGGCAGGTTTTATAAGTGTGGCTATAAATTCGGAACATGGTACGACATGGTGTGGATGGAAAAGCTCCTCGGTGAGCATCCGGACACGCCGCGGGATATAATTCCGTTTTCCGAACTTAGTGCCGAAACGCTGCGCAAGGCAGGTATAGAAACATGAAAAAAGCACCCCCCACGGGGTGCTTTTTTACTTCTATCAGTGCAGAAAATCGAGCTTTCGGTAAAGGAAAAAACCTGTCACAGCTCCGATGATGTTCAAAAGATAGTCCTCAATATCCGCGCTTCCGAGCATCAAAAACAGCTGCAAAAGCTCGATAATAACTATAACGATCGAGGTAAAAACAAAAAATCGTCCGAAGCTGCGAAGCTTGCCGGCTATGCTCGGCAGAAGCAGACCCCACGGCAGAAACAGCAGCAGATTGCCGGCAAGGTTTATGATAAAATATTTGACAACGACCGCGGACTTATACGGCGTCGTGATGAAAACATAAAAGCTGAAAAACGGGATGACATTGCTGTTTGCCTTAATATACTCGGCGTAGGTCATGTCAAACGTTGCGCCGATGCCCTTGAGCAGCGTAAGATACGCCAAGGCCGCGCAGTACAGGGCGAAAATAGCGATAAGTATTGGCTTTTTGCTCTTTCTCATGTCTGCCCTCCTGTTATACTTGAGGATTTTTTGGGAAATTCATCATAACACAAGGAAATGATTTACGCAAGAGAAAAATAAATACATATCATTGCGCGCAAAAAGCGCCCTTTCATGTTTTGAAAGGGCGCTTTGAATCATCTTTCGGGGATCGTGCCGCCGGTGAGGTTCATGTATTCGTCGAAGGAGCACATGCGGTCGATTATGCCGTCGTCGGTGATCTCGATTATGCGGTTTGCGACGGTCTGCGTGAGCTGGTGGTCGTGGCTTGAGAAAATGATGTTGTATTTAAATGCCTCAAGGCCGTTGTTGAGCGCCGCGATGCTTTCAAGGTCGAGGTGGTTCGTCGGCTGATCGAGCACGAGGAAGTTTGCGCCCGAAAGCATCATCTTGCTTATCATGCATCTGACCTTTTCGCCGCCGGAGAGGACCTTCACGGGCTTGTACACATCGTCGCCGGAGAAGAGCATGCGGCCGAGGAAGGTTCGCAGATAGCTTTCTCGCTTATCGTCGGAAAACTGGCGCATCCAGTCCATGAGGTCATAATCGCAGTTTTCAAAGAAGCTGTTGTGATCCTTGGGGAAGTAGGCCTGCGTCGTCGATGCGCCCCACTTGACCGTGCCGGAGTCCGGCTCCTCCTCGCCCATGAGGATCTTGAACAGCATCGTAACGGCAAGCTCGTTTTTGCCGATGATGGCGATCTTGTCCTCCTTGCCGACGATGAAGCTTATGTTGTTTAAAAGCTTCACGCCGTCAACGGTCTTGCTGACCTCGGTGACAAACAGCCTGTCCTTGCCCGGCTCGCGGTCGGCCTTGAAGCCGACCCAGGGATAGCGTCTGCCGGAGGCCGGCAGTTCTTCGACGGTGAGCTTATCAAGAAGCTTCCTGCGACTGGTGGCCTGACGGGATTTTGACTTGTTCGCCGAGAACCTTGCGATAAAGCCCTGCAATTCGGCGATCTTCTGCTCTGCCTTCTTGTTCTGATCCTTTATGAGCTTCTGCATCAGCTGGCTGGATTCGTACCAGAAGTCGTAGTTGCCGACGTACATTTTTATCTTGCCGTAGTCGATATCGACTATATGTGTGCAGACGTTATTGAGGAAGTATCGGTCATGCGAAACGACGAGAACCGTGCCCTCATAATCCATGAGGAAATCCTCGAGCCACACGACGCTTGCAAGGTCAAGGTTGTTCGTAGGCTCGTCGAGCAGAATGATGTCGGGCGAGCCGAACAGCGCCTGCGCAAGCAGAACCTTGACCTTGAGGCGCGGATCCATATCGCGCATCATCGTTTCGTGGAAGTCCGGCGAAACGCCGAGCCCCTGAAGAATGCGGCTTGCGTCGGACTCGGCTTCCCAGCCGCCAAGCTCAGCAAACTCCTCCTCGAGCTCGGCCGCGCGTATGCCGTCGGCATCGTCAAAATCGGGCTTGTCGTAGATCGCGTCCTTCTCCTTGCCGCAGTCGTAAAGGCGCTGGTTGCCCATGATTACGGTGTCCATGACGGTGTAATCATCGTACATGTTCTGGTTCTGCTTGAGCACCGACATGCGCTTTTTCGCGGCTATGGTAACGCTGCCGGTGGACGGCTCAAGCTCGCCGGAGAGAATTTTAATAAACGTCGATTTTCCGGCTCCGTTTGCGCCGATTATGCCGTAGCAGTTGCCGGGCGTAAATTGCAGATCAACGCGCGAAAACAAAACGTTTCCGCCGAAATTTATCGAAAGATCATTGACTGAAAGCATGTATTATACCTCTACATTAAAAATCTTATTTATTCTATCATCATCGGGCTGCGTTGGCAATAATTAATAGGATTTTTTGCGGCCGTTTATGCGCAGGATAAATACGAGGGGGCGAGAAAATGAAAATGATAATCGCGGCGGCGCTGCTGCCGATAGGGCTTGTGCTGGGCACATCGCTTCTCATATCGCTTGTGGGACGGCTTGTTGCGCGCCTGCGCAAGACGGAGCATGGCGATGATAACAGCTTGTAACGGCGGAATATCTATGGTATGATTTTGTTATAAAAATTAAGGGGTGATACGGTGAGTATTACATACGAAAACGGAGTTTTTGCGCTCGATACCCGGCGCACGAGCTACATATTCCGCGTAACGAAATTCAGGCACCTTGAGCACATCCATTACGGCGAGCATGTCGCCGTAAGTGACGCGCAGCCGCTTGCTTCAAAGCACGATATCCAGCTCGGCAGCAGCGTAATGTACGACCCCTCCGACGATAACTATTGCCTTGATAATCTCTGCCTTGAGTGGTCGGGCGTCGGCAGGGGCGACTATCGCCAGACGCCTGTTGAGGCAAAAATGCCCGACGGCAGCTTTTCCTCCGACTTTCTGTACGAAAGCTACGAGATCGTGCCCGGCTGCGTTCCCATGCAGAGCCTGCCGACGGCTTATGACGACGAAAAAACGGCGCAGACGCTTATCATAAATCTGCGCGAGCGCGACAGAGATGCGGCATTGACGCTTTATTACACGGTGTTTCCCGAATCCGACGTTATATCGCGCCGCTGCGTTATTAAAAACAACTGCGCCGGCGATATCTCGATCAGGCGCATCATGAGCATGAGCCTCGATATGCCCGACCGCGGCTTTTTGATGCACAGCTTTGACGGCGGCTGGATAAAGGAAGCTCACCGGCATATCCGCCCCGTGGAGTACGGCATGTATGTAAATTCCTCGACCACCGGCGCATCGTCGAACCGGCACAATCCGGGCTTTCTGCTCTCGGAAAAACACACGGGCGAGGACTCGGGGCGCGCATGGGGCTTTAATCTTGTCTACAGCGGCAACCATTTCGGCGTCGTCGAAAAATCAAACCACGACCTTGTGCGCATCCAGCTCGGCATAAATCCGCATTGCTTTGACTGGACGCTGCACCCGGGCGAGAGCTTTGAAACGCCCGAGGCGGTCATGACCTTTTCCGAGTGCGGCTTCAACGGCCTGAGCGCAAATTTCCACGATTTTGTCAACAACAACATCGTGCGCGGCGATTGGAAGAACATCGAGCGTCCGGTGCTTATAAACGACTGGGAAGCCTGTTTTTTTAAATTCACCCGCGAAAAGCTCCTGAAACTGGCACGCAGAGCGAAAAAGCTCGGCGTGGAGCTTTTCGTCCTTGACGACGGCTGGTTCGGCGCACGAAACAGCGACACGGCAGGGCTGGGTGACTACGACGTTAATCTGAGGAAGCTGCCGGGCGGCCTCGGAGAGTTTGCCGACAGCATTGAAAAGCTGGGGATGAAGTTCGGCCTGTGGTTTGAGCCGGAGAGCGTGAACGTCGATTCCGAGCTTTACCGCGCGCACCCGGACTGGGCGATAAAGCCGCCCGTAGGCGAGCCGTGCTTCGGCAGAAACCAGCTTCTGCTGGATCTGACGCGCAAGGAGGTGCGCGATTACATCGTCGAAAATGTCGGAAAAACACTCGACAGTGCGAAGATAAGCTATGTCAAATGGGATATGAACCGGCATATGTCCGATGCGTATTCGCCGGCGCTGTCCAATCAGGGCGAGTTTGCCCACCGATATATCATCGGGCTTTACGAGGTGCTCAACCGCGTATTCACGCCGCGCAGGCATATTCTTTTTGAAAGCTGCTCATCCGGCGGCAACCGCTTTGATCTCGGCATGCTGTGCTATTCGCCGCAGATATGGGCATCGGACGACACCGACCCTATAGAGCGGCTCGATATCCAAAGCGGCCTGTCGTATCTGTATCCGCAATCGACCATGGGTGCGCATGTTTCGGCCGCGCCGCACCAGCAGACGCTCAGGGATACGCCGCTGTCAACGCGCTTTAACGTTGCGGCCTTCGGCGTGCTCGGCTATGAGCTTGAGCTTAAATATATGACGCACGCCGAGCTTAAGGAGCTGCGCGGCCAGATAGAGTTTTACAAAGCCCATCGCAGAACGCTCCAGTTCGGCAGGTTTTATCGCTTTGACGAACGCAAGGGCAACAAGGTGCATTGGCAGGTCTCGTCGCGCGACGGAAAGGAGCACATTGTCGGCCATTTTCAGAAGCTGTGCACAGCCTCCGAGGGGCCGGACGCGCTTTGCGTGCACGATCTTGAGCCCAAAGCGAAATATCATCTTTCCTGCAAGCGACAGAGCCTTTTCATAAAGCGCCTCGGCGGACTTGTAAAGCATGTTATGCCCATTGAGCTTGACCCCGACGGGCTTATCCTGCGCACGGCGAACAAATTTTTTACCATGCCCGACGGCGCGGAGGACTTCACAGCATCAGGCGCTGCGCTCATGTCCGGCGTGGGACTTAACAACCAGTTCCTCGGCACGGGGTATAACGATAAAATACACATGTTCGGCGACTTCGGCAGCGCGGTTTACACGATAGAAAGAAAGTCTTGATAGGAAAAGGCCAAAGCCGAACATCATCCTGCGGATAGTGAGGACATCAAAATACAAAAAAGTAATGAAAAAAGCACCCTTTTGGGTGCTTTTTTCATGTGTTTCGCCTTATCTTTTTGAAGAACAGGAAATAGACAAGGACGATGTTTATTAAGATGTTGAATATGTCCGGGTCGCCGAACATGAGGAAATTCAAAACGACCGAGGCCAGGACTATGCCGACGGAAATGAGCTTTCCCAACGCTCCGGGCTGCTTTGCCATCCGGGCAAACCAGGCAAGCACCGGCGTACACATGGCAAACACCGTCCAGCCGATTATGAAACTTCTGCCGTAAACGCCGTGGCTGATTATGGCTACCGCATAGTAGGTAAGCAGCATGCCGAGGCAAAACGGCAAAATGTTCAGAGCCGCGGCCTTTTTAGTCGGACTGTAAATGGCGATGAGCGTGCCTAAAAGTATCCACACCGACATCTGCGAAAAAATTTCGCCGAGGTTTTCGCAATAGATATCCATAAGCCGTGCTGCCGTTCCGATAACAAGGCCGTAGAGGAGCATACCAAAGGGATTTAAAAGCTTCCTCATTATTTGGCGATGAAAATATTATCCTCGCCGATATCCGCGAGCGTGGGAGTGCCGCACATGTTCATCGTGTCGCGCAGCTGGGAAACTATTCTGTCCATATAGACCTTGAAGCCCTCCTCGCCCTCGGCGTAGATGAAGGGAACGACGGGACGGCCGATGAGCACCGCGTCCGCGCCAAGACCGATGGCCTTGAATACGTCAACGCCGCTGCGGATGCCGCCGTCAACGAAGATCTTGACCTTGCCCTTGACGGCCTTTGCGATAGCAGGCAGGACCTCCGCAGTCGCCGGGGTGCAGCCCTGAACTCTGCCGCCGTGGTTTGAAACGACGATGGCGCTCGCGCCGGCCTCGACTGCCTTTTCGGCGCCCTTTACGGTCATGATGCCCTTTATGATAAACGGCTTGCCTGCGTAGTCGATGATCTCGCGCATCTCGTCAACGCTCTTCGAGCCTGCGTTGGGGCTGAGCTTTTTGAGGAAGGGCAGACCGGCACCGTCAACGTCCATCGCAACGGCGAACACGTCGTGAGCCTTCACATAGTCGAGCTTTTCAAAGACAACTTCCTTGTTCCAGGGCTTTATCGTCGGGATGCCGATGCCGCCGATCTTGCTCATTTCGTCAACCGCGTCGGGAATGAGCTTGGGGAACTCGCCGTCGCCGGTCATGGCACATATGCCGTAGTTTGCCGCAGAGTTTATAAGCACGCGGTTGTATGTGATATCGTCGTACTTATCGCCATAGTGCAGGGGCAGAGCGCCGAGCGGAGCGATGAACACGGGGGCGGAGAACTTCTTGCCGAACAGCTCGAAGGATGTATCCACATCGGCATTTGGGCAGAGCGTGTCCATGTTGACGAATATCTCCTGCCACTTGTCGTAGTTGCGCGCGGCGGTGTTGCCGGGCAGCTTGCTGCCGGGACCGGGGACGCAGTTGCCGCATGCTCTGCCGTTGCACACCGGGCAGGCCTTGCAGTACGGACCCATAAGGCCGGCTGCTTCCTTGAGAATTTCGTTGTAATCCATAATTGTACCTCCTGTATATATTGTAACTTCCTATTATATCAGACGCCGGTAAGATCAAAATCCGGGATCATGTCATCGGTTGCCGAGCACGGCTCCTGCCAGAAGCCGTTTTCAATTCCGCGCAGGGACATATATTCGACCAGCGCATCGTTAGTCTCCGCCGAAACGGTTTTCTGAAGCTCGGGGAAGCGCTCGGCGTTCGGCATGGGTGTATACTGCGCCATGAGGGAAAACAGAATATCATCGCCGGGGAAATTTTCGGCAACGAAATCTATGACCGCGCGGCTGTTATCCTCCGCTCCGGGCAAAATGAGGTGGCGGATAAGAACGCCGCTTTGCAGCATGTCCTCATCATCGAGCAAAAACGGCCCGGTTTGACGGAACATTTCGCGTATCGCCGCCTGCGCGATCTCCGGATAATCGGGCGCTGCCGAGTAGCGCCTTGCAAGATGCGCGTCCATGTATTTAAAGTCCGGCATATATATCCGCACAAGGCCTTCGAGCTTTTTTAAGCTCTCAACGCTGTCGTAGCCCGAGCTGTTCCACGCAATGGGGATGCGGAGCTTCGCCCTTTGGAGGGCCGCGACTATCGCATCGGTGTAATGCGTCGGCGTTACGAGGTTAATGTTGTGAACGCCCTTGTCCTGAAGCTCGAGGAAGATATCCGCAAGGCGCTCGACGGAAACCGTTTTGCCGAGCTTTGAGCGGCTTATCTCATGGTTCTGGCAGAAGACGCAGCGCAGATTGCAGCCGGAAAAGAACACCGTTCCGCTTCCGCGCTCGCCGCTTATGCACGGCTCCTCGCCGTAGTGCGGAGCGGCCCTGGCTATGCGCGGCAGGGCAGGGCTTGCGCACACTCCGCCCGGCTCGTATTCACTTCTTTCGGCGCCGCAGCGGCGCGGACATACGTTGCAGATCATTTTTCGCCTCTGAAAACAGTTTCAAGATGTGCAGAATGCCGATTTGATGCTCACTTACGGCACCCGTTGAAGATAAAAGTTGTCAAAAATGCAACAAATCTTAAAAAACTCAAAAAAGTTCATCTTTTTCGAGGAAAATGTGCTAAAATATACGCGTAAAAGAGATATTTGATAACGAAACGGGATAAGATAATGCTTAACATAGTTCTGCTTGAGCCTGAAATACCGCACAATACCGGCGCAATTGCCCGAACCTGCGCGGCAACGGGCGCAAGACTTCACCTTATAAAGCCTCTGGGCTTTGATATTTCCGACAAAGCAGTCAAGCGCTGCGGCCTTGACTACTGGCACCTTGTCGATATAAGCGTGTATGAAAATCTCAACGAGTACCTCGAGAAAAACGGTGACGAAAATCTCTGGCTTGCAACGACAAAAGCGCCGCACGCATATTACGAGGCCGATTTTTCCACCGAGTGCGTCAGCATAATGCTCGGCAAGGAGACAGCAGGTTTGCCCGAGGAGCTTCGCATGCGATACTATGACCGCTGCATACGCATCCCGATGGTAAGCGCCGCGCGCAGCCTCAATCTTTCAAATTCGGCCGCGATACTGGCCTATGAGGCGCTGCGTCAGCAGGGCTTCCCCGGACTTCTGGACATCGGCTCCATGGCCGAATCATAACAGTTATTTATTAATTTTTCAATACCGAGTCGGAATTTCCCGACGGAAAGGAGCTTTATCATGAATTACAACAAGAAAAGCGTGCTCGATGCGGATGTTAAGGGCAAGAAGGTGCTTCTGCGCTGCGACTTTAACGTTCCCCAGAACAAGGAGACAGGAGAGATAACAAGCGATAAGCGCATTGTTGCCGCCCTGCCTACCATCAAGTATCTGCTGGATAACGGCGCTGCCGTCATCGCATGCTCCCACCTTGGCAAGCCCAAGGGAGAGTGGAAGGAAAAGCTCACTCTCGCCCCTGTTGCAAAGCGCCTTTCCGAGCTGCTCGGTATGGACGTGATTTTTGCAAAGGATATCATCGGCGAGGATGCACAGGCTAAGGCCGCCGCTTTGCAGCCCGGCCAGATCATGCTGCTTGAGAACCTCCGCTTTGATATCCGCGAGGAGAAAAACGGCGACGATTTCGCAAAGGCGCTCAGCGATATGGCAGAGCTTTATGTCTCCGACGCATTCGGCACCGTTCACCGCGCTCACGCCTCCACCGCAGGCGTTGCAAAGTATCTGCCTGCATATGCCGGCCTGCTCGTTGAAAAAGAGCTGTCGGTCATGGGCAAGGCGCTTGACGATCCCGCGCGTCCCTTCGTTGCGGTCCTCGGCGGCGCGAAGGTCTCCGATAAGATCGGCGTTATCAACAACCTGCTCGACAAGGCCGACACCGTCATCATCGGCGGCGGCATGGCCTATACCTTCTCCGCCGCCCAGGGCGGAAGGATCGGCGACTCCCTCCTGGAAAGCGACTGGACGGAGTACGCCCGGGACATGATAAAAAAGGCTGCGGACAAGGGCGTGAAGCTGCTGCTGCCCGTGGACACCGTTATCGCCGACCGCTTTGCCCCGGATGCCGACACCCGGGTGGTCCCCGCCGGAGAGATTCCCGATGGGTGGCAGGGCCTGGACATCGGCCCGGAGACCGTGAAGCTCTATACCCGGGCTGTGTCGGACGCGGGTACCGTCATCTGGAACGGCCCCATGGGCGTATTCGAGTTTGAGAAATTCGCCGCAGGCACCAAGGCCATCGCCGAGGCCCTGAGCAAAACCGACGCCATCACCATCATCGGCGGCGGCGACAGCGCGGCTGCCGTGGAGCAGCTGGGCTATGCAGACAAAATGACCCATATTTCAACCGGCGGCGGTGCCTCTCTGGAGTTTTTGGAGGGCAAGGAGCTGCCCGGCGTCGCGTGCCTGCTGGATAAGTAATGGACAGCCGCGCCGAGGGCGAACCATTTCCCTGTTTTGGGGAGATCAATATAAAATAGTAGGAGTTAAATGAAAAAGCTATGAATCGCAGATACCGCAAAACCATCATCGCCGGCAACTGGAAGATGAATAAAACCGCCTCCGAGACGAAGAAATTCGCCGAGGAGCTTAAACGCCTGCTCCCCCGCACCAAATGGTGCGACATCGTGGTGTGCGTTCCGGCCGTAAATATCCCCGCCGCCCTGAAGGCCTTCAAGGATCTTCGGGTCTCCGTGGGCGCACAGAATGTTTTTTATGAAAAAAGCGGCGCCTATACCGGTGAGGTATCGGCGGATATGCTGAAGGATCTGGGCGTAAAATATGTTATCGTCGGCCACTCCGAGCGGCGGCAGATGTTCGGCGAAACAGACTTTTCCGTGAACAAAAAGGTCATCGCTGCCCTGGAGGCCGACCTGCACCCCATTATCTGCGTAGGCGAGACCCTGGACCAGCGGGAGCTGGGGGTGACTATGGAGCTCATCGCCCTGCAGGTGAAGTCCGCC
>ENA-ORSC01000044-ORSC01000044.1-human-gut-metagenome-genome-assembly--contig:-NODE-44-length-100502-cov-40.316326_pt1 | contig 100502 bp, 140 predicted proteins | sample MGYA00242178_ERZ509140 | MGnify/ENA primary metagenome ERZ509140 (study PRJEB26280, sample SAMEA2338681) | human gut metagenome | biome: human gut; feature: human-associated habitat; material... | reverse complement strand
AAAAAATATTTATTTTCAAATAGGGACACCTGTGGTAAAAAAGTTCCGCACTCCAGAACGTCCCTATTTCCCTATTTTCCTTTTTTCTATTTCTAAATCCCTATTTTTTTCTTCTTAATATCCAACCTTCTTTTACTTCTATTGGTAATTGCATCTTTACTTTTTGGTCTTTTACTCCTGGATTTATAGTTTCTATTTCTTCGTCTGTTTCATAATCCCATAGTTTTTCTATTTTAAATTTTACTACTTCTATTTTTCCTGGAATTATAATTTCCATTTCGTCACCAACAGATAATTTATTCTTTATTTCTACAGATGTTTTTCCATTAACTGTTTCTACTACTTTTCCTCCAAATTCAAAATTTGGATTATATTGTTTTCCTTCATATTCTTGGAAATCTTTATTGTTTCTGTCATTAAAATAGAAAGTTGTTAATCCTCTTGTTTTAGTTTTTTCAAGTTCTTGCATGTATTTATCTGCATTATAATTTTTAGGATCTTTTACGTAATCATCTATTGCTGTTCTATATGTATTTACTATTGTGGCTAAATAATATTCTGTTTTTAATCTTCCTTCTATTTTTAAGCTATCAAGTCCCATATCTACAATTTCTGGTATTTCGTGTATTAAGCATAAGTCTTTTGATGAAAAGATATATGTTCCTTTTTCATCTGTTTCTACAGGCATTAAATTTCCTGGATTATTTGCCTCTTCTACATATAAATTATATGCCCATCTACAACTTTGTGCACAATCCCCTAAGTTTGCACTTCTACAAGCCAAGAAATCACTTAAGAAACATCTTCCTGAATAACCAAAGCATATTGCACCATGTGCAAACATTTCTACTTCCAAATCTTCTGGTTTGTTTTGCATCATATATCTTATTTGTTCTTTGTTTAATTCTCTGGCTAAAATTACTCTTTTTGCCCCATTTTTATACCAAAACTTAGCTGACTCTAAGCTTACTACATTTGCTTGTGTACTTATATGTATATCTACATTTGGTGCATATTCTTTTACAGTTTCCACAACTCCACCATCTGCAACGATTATTCCATCTGCCTTCATGTCTTGTAACATTTTTGCTTGTTTTCTTATCTCTTCATAGTTAGTATCCCAAGCAAATATATTAAGTGCAACATGTACTCTTTTTCCTATACTATGTGCATATTCAATTGTTTTTGCTAATGCCTCATCATTCATTTCTGCTCTTGTTCTTAAAGATAGTGATGATGTACCACAATATACAGCATCTGCTCCATATCTAAATGCTGTCTTTGCCTTTTCGTATGACCCTGCTGGTGCTAATAATTCTGGCTTTTTCATTATATATTCCTCCTATTATTTTTTCTTCATCTTATTTAAAATTTCTTTTTCTTCTTTACTTACTCTATATGATTCTCTTGCTTTTTGTAATGCTTTATTATATGTAAATTTATTTAAATTACAATTTTTTAAATATTTCATCGTTTGTTTTGGAAATTTTATGTACATTTCTGCCACAAGCCATGCTATTCCCATTTCCACATAATATTCTTCACTTTTGATATTATCTATGACTTCAAAAATTTTGTCTATATATTCTTCTTTTACATAATGGTCTAATAACATTACAATAGCAAACCTTATTTCATATTCTTTGTTAGATTTAAAATATTTACTTATAATTTTCCAAAAGAATTGTTGATTTTTGTCTGCATCTTTTAGACCGGCACAAAAACTATCGCAAACTGCCCAACAATTTATTTTTGGTACAAAATTAATTATATATTCTTTCTTTTTTTCTAATTCTATTTTTAGATTTGCAATTACCAATGCTTGTAATAAAAGTTCTTCATAATATTCCTCTGCTGGTTGTTTTAAATATTCTGCTGGATTATCTTTAATAATTTCTTTTGCCAGTTTTCTTACCTTTGGAATACTAACTCCAAGCATTTCTGTATCCATTCCTGGGCATAGCCCAGAATGAAATTCTTTATATTTGGCATCACTTAGTTCTATTAATTTTTTTCTAATTTCTTCATTATTCATATATACGCCCTTCTACAGGGATTTTATGACCGTCCCCAAATCCCTAGGACCGTCCCAAAAATCCCTATTCTAATTCAAAAAAGTCTTTTAATATACCTTTATTAACATTATTAGCAAATACTTCTCGTATAACTAAGAATATAATTGGTCCTAATAATAAACCTATTACACCAAACAATTTAAATCCTGTATACATTCCAAGTAATGTAAATATTGGATGCATTCCCATTTGTTTGCTTACAAATTTTGGCTCTAAGAATTGTTTTATAACAGACCATACAAGCCATAAAACAAACACAGCAATTCCTGCAGGTGCATTTCCTTGTATTAATAATACTACCGTCCAAGGAACCATAACAAAACCTGCACCAAATAGTGGTAGCAAATCTACAAATCCTATTAAGATAGACATTATTGCGACATACTCTATATTAAATCCACATAAATTTAGAATATTTAATCCAATAGTAATTAATATAAAGCATAATAATGACAATCTTGCTTCTGCTTTTATGTAATTCCAAATTATTTTTAATGATTTTACTACTATTTCATTTGCTTTTTCAAGCCATTTCTTTGGTATTTGTTGTTTTAATAAATTTTTAACATAATCCCTATCATAGCACATAAATATTATAGCTAAAATTGTTATTACTGCATATGTTATTGTAGTAGGCACTGCTCCTGCAAAATTTATTATTCCACTTGCAAAACCTGTTACAATATTTTTTAATACTTCTATAATACTTCCTAAAGAATCTTGCACAGTTGACATCCAGTCTTGTGGTATGGCAATTTTTCCGTTTGCGAAAGAATTTATAATTCCTAAACCCCAATTATAAATGTCATCCATTGATGAATTTAGATTATTAAGTAATACTTTTGATTCTGATATTATTGCAGAAACCAATACTGCAAGTAAAGAACCAATTATGACAACAACTAATATTAAAGAAATGGTAGCTGAGGCCTTTCTTTTAAGTTTACATTTATTCATAAAAAATTTTATTAATGGCTCTATCATTGTTGCAATTAAAAATGCAATTATAAACGGTACATAAAACATCGCAAATTTATATGCCAAGTATAATAAAACTAAAGTAAATATTAATACCCCTGTTTTAAATAATATTCTAGAATAATATTTTTTCTTTTCTTCGTTCATACTATTTATTTCCTTCCTCTAAAGCTCTATTTAATATATATTTTAATCTTTCGTCTTGCTTTGTTAAATAAAGATATCCAATTAGTCCCTCAAACGCTGTTGCATATGCATATTCTGCTTGTGTAGCATTTTTAGCTATATGATGGTTTTGTGTGTTTCTTGCTCTTCGAACTATATTTTTCTCTTCCTCTGTAAGTTCCTCTTCTATTGCTTTTAAAATTTTAGCTTGTCCAGCAGCCTTAACAAATTTGATTGAATTTACATGTAATTTATGTACCTTTTCATTTGAATTATTTACTAAATTAGTTCTAATAAATAATTCGTATACACTATCACCTACATATGCCCAAACCAATGGATTTAAAAGGTTAACTTCTTCTGGAGTTCTTTTGGGCTCTGCTATGTTTTCCATTCTATTCCACCTTTCTTTTATTTTACTTTTTCTAAAGTGATTCTTCCTAATTTTCCACTTCTAAAATCTTCTAATATTATATTTGCAGTTTTAACATCATCTACATTTCCACCAGAAACTACTGCTCCACGTGATTTTCCTATTTTTAGCATTATATCATATATTATCTCATTTTCTGGCCTAGTTTGATTTTCTAATACATTTAATATTTCTTGTTTGTTTAAATTATATCTTGATACTAATTTATCTATTTCGTTTTCTAACATGTATTTTAGAAAATAGAATGCAACATCTGTTTTTTCTAATACATCATCTTTTATTGTTCCTGTATATGCTAAATTTAAAGCTACTTCATCACTTTCAAATTTTGGCCATAGCACTCCTGGTGTATCTAATAATTCTATACTATTACTAATTTTTATCCATTGTTTTTTTCTGGTAACTCCTGGCTTATTCCCTACTTCTAAAGAATTTTTATTAGCTAATCTATTTATAAAAGATGATTTTCCTACATTTGGTATTCCTAGTATCATTATTCTAATTTTTCTACCAGTTCTTCCTTTTTCTTCTCTTTTATCTAATTCATCTTTCATAATTAGCTCTGCTTGTTTTATTACCTCTTTTATTCCTTTTCCACTATTGGCATCTGTAATTACTGCTAGAATTTTTTGTGTTTTAAAATATTCCATCCATTTTATCGTTTCTTTTTCATTAGCTAAATCACTTTTGTTTAATACAATTATTTTCTTTTTACCTTGTACTAGTGTATTTATATCTGGATTTCTACTAGATATTGGTATTCTGCTATCTAATAGTTCTACTACTACATCTATTAGTTTTAGGTCTTCTTGTATTTGTCTTTTTGTTTTTGCCATATGGCCTGGATACCAGTTAATGTTCAAATTTATCACTTCCTTATTCTACCTTTTCTACAATATACGTTAACCATTTTTTATTTCTATCTGGCTCTTCTGTATACATTTTAAAAACTATTTTGAATTTAAATTCTTCTAATAGCTCTTTTAATTCATTTTCTGTAAATTTTTTTCTAAATCTTACAATCTTACCACTGTAATCTTCTTTTTCATAATATCCTTCTTCAGATTTATTATGAATTGTAGTATATATTAGAATCTTACCATCTTTTTTCAACCATTTATGTATTGAAAAAAGTAATTCTTTAACGTCCTCTTTTGGAAAGTTATGAATTACTGCTCCCATAAAGATTGCATCAAATGATTCTTACGAAAATTTAATATTTAATATATTATCTTCTATAAAAAAAGTATTTGGTGATTTCATTTTAGCATATTTAACCATTTCTTCTGATAGTTCCACTGCACAAGTTCTACAATTCAATCTTGACTCCAATATTTTTAATATTCTACCTGTACCAGGTCCTATTTCTAAAACTTTATTACTTATATTTTTCTTTAAAAGCTTTTCTTTCAATAATTCAGTCCAATCACCATCAGTTAAATCATATTTTCCAATTTTATCATGTCTATTAGCATGCTGAGGAGCAAATATGTTATAAGCATTCTTATTTACTTTTATGTATTCTTTTTCCATAAAACACCCCTGTAGTTCTTTTTTATCTTTCTACATATCGCTTTTTTATACGCCAATATTATATGCTATTTTACATAAAAAAGCAAGCTAGCTTAACTAGCTTGCTTTTGCAATATTATAAAGTTCTATAATTGTTTTTATCTGCTCTATCATCTAATTTTCTATCATACTGTTCATTTTTGTAAAACCAATCTGTTTTCTTATCTGTTGGATGTGCTGATCTATTCTTATCTACTAAAATATTTAAACATGCAAATAGTGCAACTGCAATACCTATTGTAGATGCTAATATTGTATCATAAGTATAAATATCAACTCCTGCATCAGCTGTTGCAATAGTCATGATTGCATTAAACAATTGTGGTCCAAAATAACCAGCATACACTAGTAAATAAATTATTCCAGCTATTAAATTTCTCTTATAAACAAATACAAGTAATATTAAAACCACGAATAGTAAAACTACTTCTGTTGTAAAATCTTGTACTGGAAATCCTAAATCCTTTCCTGTTGCAGTTGTATATGCAAGCACTACTCTAAATACCCAAAATAGCCCTGCAAAAAGCAATGATAGCATTGAACTTAATTGTTTCATTTGTAAATTCCCCCTTGTTTCTTATGTTAAATTAAAAAATATTATTAACATTCCTACACAAAATAAGACCATTCCAATAGTTTTTACTGCTAAAGTTCCACTGTTTTGGTCCCCAAAACTAAATCTTTCCCTTACAATCTTTCGAGCATTATATATTAAAACAACAGCTGCTAATGATATTAATGCTCCTACAATTGATAATATAATTTTTACATCCATTTTTTACATCCTTTTTTATATTTTTCACTATATCTTTATTTTATTTATTTTCTTTATAAAAGTCAATAAATTACTATCTAATTCTTCATATTTTGCACAAATTACTGAGAGCCTATAAGATATTTAACATATCCTATAGGCTTTCAGTATTATTTTTTGAAGTCGCTAGCTGATAGTTGCTGCAAATTCAAGCAGTTCAGACTCTGAAGAAAAAGCTACCAAAATTGTATTATGCAATTCTTTTTTCCTTTTTGCCTTTTCTTCCGGTCTTTTCGCTTCAGTGACTCCTACTACATCCTCACTTGCCAACTTTTCCAATGCCTGCTCGATTGTTTTTCCTCTTTTGATTTCAAACAGGATTGAAATTATATCCTGTTCAATCAGTGTAGAAATTTTCAGCTTATGAACTGCTTCCGCCACCTTTCCAAAGATGATTTTCTTCTCATATAAATCGGTAGCCTCTGCCAAAACTTCAGGAAGGATCTCTATTATATTATCCTCACCGTTCTCAGCTTCAGGTAACTTTTGTGTCACCACCTGAAGAATCTCGTCGTAGGCGTCATCAACTGAAATAGTAAACACAAAGTGTTTACAGGCCCATTCAACAAGTTCATCGATTGTTAGGCTTTTATCTTCAAGATGTTTATACACCACATCCTGAAGCAGAATATAGCCCGGCATCCCTGTCATTCTTACGCCATACAACTGACGTAAGATGATGCTCACTGCTGAGTAGCGACTCCTTTTCTCTTTTAATTCCTTTTCATTTGTGTTTTTTGTCATAAATAAATATGCTCCCTTCTTTTGTGTTTCCCATATATTGGGAATGTATAAATTTTTGGTTTCATTTTATATTTTAGCATATTTACATAATATTGTAAATACATTACTCTTCTTTTCATAGTTCATAATATAATGCATCCTATTCTTGTCGCTATACCACAAAACTAGCCCTATATCAAACCAATACGGGCTAGTCACGCGTAGTTATATCTCTACTCTATTTTTAAATTTTTCTTCTATTAATAATCGCAATTCTTTATTTTTTTCTAACTCTAATTTAGGGTCTTCTTCTGTTATTTTTATAGCTAATGCTTGAACTTGCTTTAGTACAGGCATATCTTCAAAAAGATTTGCAATCTTAAATTCTGGAAGACCATGTTGTCTTGTTCCAAAGAATTCTCCACTACCACGAAGTTCTAAGTCTTTTTCCGAAATTATAAATCCATCATTTGTATCTGTCATTACCTTCATTCTTTTTCTAATAACATCAGAATTTCCTTGATATTTTAAAATACAATAAGATTGGTATTCGCCTCTTCCAACTCTTCCCCTTAACTGATGTAATTGTGCTAATCCAAACCTTTCGGCATTTTCAACAACCATTAAACTTGCATTTGGAACATTTACACCAACCTCAATTACAGTAGTAGAGATTAGAATATCAATATCACCATTTTTAAATCTTTCCATAATTTCGTCTTTTTCTTTATTTTTCATTTTTCCATGCAAATATTCTACTTTGTAATCTTTAAACACTTCATTTTTATATTTTTCCGCCAAAGCTGTTACAGATTTTAAATTCATCTCTTCATTTTCTTCTACCAATGGACATACAATATATGCTTGTCTACCTTCATCAACTTGTTTTTGTATAAAGTTATTTACCCTTTCTTCCATTCCTTTTGTAACTGCAAAAGTATCAATTTTCTTTCTGTTTGGAGGTAATTCATCAATTATAGATATATCCAAATCACCATATAAAATTAAAGCTAATGTTCTTGGAATAGGAGTTGCTGTCATAACTAATACATCTGGATTTTGACCCTTTTCTACTATTGTAGTACGTTGCTTTACACCAAATCTATGTTGCTCGTCTGTTACTACAAAACCCAAATTTTTAAATACTACATTTTCTTCTAATAATGCATGTGTACCTATTAATATATCTATTTCACCATTTCTTAATCTTTCTAAAATCTCTTCCTTTTTCTTTTTAGTTATACTCGATATCAAAAGTTCACATCTAATTCCAAACTGGTCTAGTATCTCTTTAAAGCTCTCCAAATGTTGACTTGCGAGAATTGCTGTTGGCGCCATAATTGCTACTTGGTAACCACATTTAACAGCTTTATATGATGCGATAATTGAAACTGCTGTTTTTCCAGAACCAACATCGCCTTGCAATAATCTATTCATATTTTTATTGCTTTCCATATCTTTATCTATTTCCTCTAAAACTCTTAATTGAGCTTTAGTTAATTTAAATGGAAGAGCATTAATTACGTCTGACATCTTTACATTTTTATCAAACTGAATACCATTAGTATCTGCTTCATATTTGTTCTTCAAATTTAATAGAGCAAGTTGCATGCCCAATAACTCTTCAAATACTAGCCTTTTTCTTGCCTTTTCAAATTCATCAAAATTCTCTGGAAAGTGTATTTTATGGATAGACTCATTTATTCCTAACAATTTATATTCATCTAAAATGTATTTTGGTACTGTTTCTGGTAATGAATTATTAACTAATGTAATTGCATTTTCTATTATTCCTCTTAACACATTTTGAGATAAATTGTATGTTAGTGGATATATAGGTATTATTTTTCCTGTATTTTTATTTTTAGTTTCTTCGTCAAAAACAGGTGATACCATTTCTATCCTATTTTGAATTCTTTTTACTTTACCAAAAAAGTGATAAATTTCTCCAACCTTAAATTTATTCTTTAAATAGCTTTGGTTATACCATGTAATTAAACATCTTCCTGTTTCATCTTCTACTATAAGTTTATATATAACCATTTTCCTATTTCTTATTCTTGTTTCATTCATCCTAGCAACTGGTATCGCTGCAATTAGAGCTTCCTCACCATCTACTAAATCTTCTATCTTTACAGGTTTACTTCTATCTTCATAATCTCTTGGATAGTATGTAATTAAATCTTTTAAAGTAAAAATATTTAGATTATTTAGAAGCTTTACCCTATTAGGACCAACACCTTTTATATATTGTACTTCTTTGCTTAACTCAGCCATTTTTACCTCCTAATTGAAGTATAATTTTGTATATTATATACTATTTTTTATAAAAAGTCTTGTTTTTTTTGTTATTATATGGTAAGATTATAAACAGTCAATTTATTATCTTAATAGGAGGTGCAATAAATCATGGCAAAATGTGCAATTTGTGAAAAAACATTATCTCATGGAAACAAACTTAGCATAACACGTTCTCACGTTAGTAATAGAGCTTCAAGAACTTGGAAACCCAATTTAAGAACTGTAAAAACTATAGTAGATGGTCAACCAAAGAAAATTAAAGTATGTGCAAAATGTTTACGTTCTGGAAAAGTTAAAAGAGCTTAGTTTATATACTATTTGTGGGTTATTATAAAATAACCCTTTTTTCATGATATATATTACCAATATTAAAAATATCGTCAGAGCAATCTGGCGATATTTTTATGTATTAATCCTTAATCCTAAATATCAATTTTACAAATCCTCTTAAAAATTTTGGAACTTTCTTTACAACAATCGTCATTCCTATCTCCTCCTTTTCAATTGTTTTCTATATTTATAGTTGTTAATTAGAAAGCCATATAATTCCAACTATAATAATTGCAACACCTATTACAAAAAGCCATCCCGCAAAAGGAAGTAATAATACTAATAATATTCCAATTCCTAAACCTATTAATGTTACAGCCAAAGTCTTTTTCAATATTTTACACATAAAGTATTACCTCCTTTTTTTATATATAATATGAAAAAATAATTATTCATGTGATTACTTTATGTTGATAAATAATTATGATATAATTTGTCGTAAAGGAGGCTAATTATGAGAAAAAAAGATGCTATAGAATTAGTACAAATTTTAAAAAATACATATCCTGATGCAACTTGTAGTTTGGATTTTAAAACACCTTTTCAAATAGTAATTGCTGTAATGTTATCAGCACAATGTACAGATGAAAGAGTTAATTTAACTACACCAGCATTGTTTAAAAAATATCCAACAATTGAAGCTTTTGCCAATTGTGATATACACGAATTAGAAGAGATAATTCATCCTTGTGGATTTTACAAAAATAAAGCTAAAAATGCACGTGCATGTGCTAATAAAATTCTGAATGATTTTAATGGAATTGTTCCTAATACTATGGAAGAACTTATAACTCTTCCAGGTGTTGGTAGAAAAAGTGCTAATGTAATATTATTAGAAGCTTTTGGTATTGCAAATGGTATTGCTGTAGATACACATGCCAAAAGAATCTCTAATAGGATAGGACTTTCAAATGAAAAGGAACCGACAAAAATCGAACAAGATTTATTAAAAATATTTCCTAAAGAATATTTAAAAGATATTAACCATCTTTTTGTATGGCATGGTAGGAATACTTGTATGGCAAGAAAACCAAATTGTGACACTTGTACAATTAAACAGTTCTGTAAAAAATATAAATCAGAACACAAAATTTAATTTGTATTGACAAACCAAAACTCATAATATATATTTTGATTAAAGTAATTTTAGGAGGTATACCAATGAAAAAATTAAAAAACTTTATAATAACTTTGTTTCTAGTTATTATATTATCAATTAGCACTACATGTTTTGCAGATACAAATGAAACACAAGAAGATGTAACAGCAACACCATATGCAGTAGATTCTTCTGAAAATACAACTACAGTAGTCGATGATGATTTATATTTATATGGAAATGATATTAATATGAATCAAATCGTTGATGGAAATGTTTATATCTTTGGAAAGAATGTTACAATAAATGGAGAAGTTGATGGAGATCTATTTGTTTGCGCAAGTAATGTTACTTTTGGTGAACACTCTTACATAAATTCAAACGCTTATATAGTAGCGGATAAAATAGACTTTAATACTTCAGCAACTTCACTATATGCTGTTTGTAATGAACTTAACATACCTGAAGGCTATGGTCCTTTTAGAGATTTATATGTAATGAGTTCAAAATTGTCTCTTCAAGGTGCTGTAGGAAGAAATGCATATGTATATGCACCAGAATTTATTATCTCTACAGATTCTGTACAAGGTTCTATTACTGGTAAACTAACATATGTTTCTGAAAATGAAGTAGAATTTCCTAGCGGAGCAGTTGGTGGAGAAATTACTCATTTGACTACATCAACCTCATCAAATGCAAGAACTACAATTTGGAGCATAGTTATAAATATTGTAAATAGTATATTTGCAGCAAGTTTAGTATATCTACTTTATAGATTTTTCTTAGAGAGTAGCTTAGAAAAAGCTTCTTCTTGTTTATCACACAAATTTGGAAAAGTATTTTTAGCTGGTCTAATTGCTTTAATTGCTATTCCTATTTTATCTATTATACTTATTGCTGCACAAATAGGATTTAGTGCTGGATTATTATTATTAATGTTATACGTATTTATGATTGGAATTTCTCCATACATATTTGCATCAATTTTAGCTAGAAGAATTTATAATAACAAAAAATTCTCTAAAATGCCATTAGAATATTTACTAGCAATATTAATTGCAGTTGTAATCGGTGCTTTAAAGATGATACCTTTTGTAGGAATTGTAGTAACAATATTTATTTCTATTTTAGGATTTGGAATTATTATTTATAATTTATTTTTTAATGGACATAAACATAAAGAAGTAAAAGGTGAAGAAAACGTAGCAAATTAATTGCTACGTTTCTCTATTTATATAAGCTTAGTTTTTTAATTTACTTACAGTTGTTCTATAATTTTCGGTCTTTAATATTCCATTTCCGACAACGGCTATATCTACTCCAGACTCTTTTACTTCATCTATTGTATCAAGATTTATACCACCATCAGCTTCAATATATGTATCTAAATTATGTTGATTTAAGTATTCTTTTAATATTCTAATTTTTCTTAAAGTCTCTGGAATTAAAGCTTGTCCACCTTTACCTGGTTCTACTGTCATCACTAATACTGTATTTATATATGGTAAAAATTCATATATTTCCTTTACTTCTGTATTAGGTTTAATGGCAATACCAACTTTACAATTGTTGTCTTTTACTAATTTAATCATTTCGTAGATTTTTTCTTTATCTTTAATTGCCTCTAAATGAAAAGTTATCATATTTGGCTCAATTGCACTGTATAATTTTATATATGTTTCTACATCTTCTACCATTAAATGAACATCCAATGGTAATGTAGTAATTTGCTTTAATATATTTGAATACTGATTCATTTTATCTACAGTATTTTTTTCTACAAATTTTCCATCCATAACATCTATATGGAAATAATCTATCTTTGCTACCTCTAAATTATAAAATATTTTTGCTGCTTCATCTTCCTTTGCATCTAATATTGATGCTGAAATCTCTACCATTTGTGTTCCTCCTTATCTTTTAAATTCTCATATATTTTTATGAAATTTTGATATCTACTTTCTGTTATTTCTCCTTTTTGCAATGCATTTTTTATTCCACAGTTTTCTTCTTTAATATGTCTACACCCTATATACTCACAATCTTTTATATATTGCTTAAATTCTTTAAAATATTCTGCTAATTTATCGGATTCGATTTCAGAAATATCAAAGGTTGAAAAACCTGGTGTATCTGCAATATATTCATTTTCTTTAATTTTATATAATGCAATATTTGTTGTAGTATTTTTACCTTTTTTATTTTTATCACTTATTAGTCCAGCTTTGGTTAATTCTTTTCCAAAAATGCTATTTAATAAAGTAGATTTTCCGACTCCTGAATTTCCAGCAAATACACTTATATTGTTTTCTAAAAGCTTATTTAGGCTATCTACTCCCTCTTTTTCTTTTGCATTTGTTTCTACTATTGGATAACCTATATTTTTATAAATTTCTTTTATCTCTTCTACCCTTTTCTTGTCTAAGTCTATTTTATTAATTACAATTGCAGCCTTTATACCAACATATTCGGCATATGCTAATTGTTTGTCTAGCATTAATAAATCTGGTTTTGGATTTTTCGCGGATAACACACACACTATTTGGGTTATATTTGAAATTTTAGGTCTTTTAATATAATTATCCCTTTCTTCTATTTTTTCTATTATATTCTCATTCTCGTCAAAATCTACTATATCTCCAACAACTATTCCTTCATCTTTTAATTTACCTCTTGCATTACAAGTATATATTTTTTCATTTGCTTCGATATAATATAAATTTGAAATATTACTTATTATTTTTCCTTGCATAATTCACCTTTTCATATTTTTTGTCCATTATACCATACTTATTTTATTTTTTAAATATTTTTATAAATAGCTGTAGCACAGCCTAAGCTGTGCTACTTCTTTCGAGATATTTTTTGAAAATATCATCTGTTAAAGCTAAGTTTTCTTTTTTGAAAACTATTACTTCAACTCCGCCAATATCTTCTACCAGATAACCAATAGGCAAAATCTTACCCTTTAAGAAAATCCAATATCTTAAAATTGGGTCCCGGAATACTGGCGTTGGAATAAATTTGTATTCGTTCATTCCTTCAACCTCCCATTTTTTGATAGATTGATTATATCATATGTATCTGTTAATTCAATACTATGTATCTAAAGAAATTTCGTCCCAATCTTCTTCGTTTGCTATTAACCATTCAAGTCCTTTTCTGCGTTCAACAACTACATCTGGATTTAAATCTGCTATAAGTGTATCTGGATTAATTCTTTTTTCAGTTACAGCCCAATCATAACGATAATATAAATCTAACATATCTAAAATTTCTTCTATATCTCTTATTTTACATTTACATTTAAAATCGTCATATGTTTTACAAGTGCTAACTAGCATAATTGCTTTTTCACAATCGCAAATCTGGTTTGGATAATCGATATTCTCTACTAACCCTAATGTCCAAACTAATGACCAATAAGCCTCGTAAGACCATACAACATCAATTACGTCTTGTTTACTATATTTTCCATTAAATATTCTTTTTTCTTTTTCTATTAAATTATCTTGAACGCCATATTGTTTTAACATATTTAGAAAAAAAGTCTTAGAACTATCATAATCATTGTTTTCAGATATATCTATAGCTAATTGAGTGGATATTAAACAAGCTATAGCTCTTTTACAGATTGTATCTATATCTTTTAGGCTTACTTGTGTACTATCTTCTATTACTGGTAAAGTTTCAAGACAAGCTATTCCTAATTGTTTTATTTTTTTATTTGAATTATTTCTTCTTTCTATATTACTTATTTTTTCCATAATATTCTCCTATTCTTTTATATATTTTAAATTAGCTCTTGCTATTTCTCTGTTTTCTTCTTTTATAAGAAACTCTATTTCATTATCTTTTATTTTTTTATAAATAGATAACTTTTGTCCCTCTTTACTCTCATTTATATAATGTATCTCAAAGTCTGTTATCTTATGACTATCTATAAAATCTGAATTTAATGAATTCAGAATATATTTAACATATGATACATTATTTGTATGGTAACTAAAATCTATATCTGTTGAATGTATTTTCTGTTCATATACTTTATCAGCTTCAGTAAATTCTGTGTTTAATCTTAAATATTTTTCTTTGTTTATACCTTCTTTTATTTGAACACCTGTTGGATAATTAACTGTATTAATTTTTCTTATTTTTCTATCTGTTAAATCTATAACACAAGTTTCTTGATTTGCATAAAACAATACATTATTATCTTTATCTTTAAATTGTGCTTCGGTTTCTACACGAATTGGCTTTATTCCTGTGGTAAAAACAGTTCCTTCAATTAAATCTCTCCATTTTGGATATTTATTAAAGTGCACTTTTGTTTTGGCTAGTACCCATATTGCATTATTTTCGCTCTTTAAAATTATATTATCACTTTTTAGAAATCCAAAATACTCTGTCATCATATCTTGTATTAGGTATAACGAATTTAACACACTTAAATTTACTTTTCTGTCACAATTTGAATAGCCTATAAAAAATTTCCTTTTATATTCATTTTCCATATTTATCACCTTCTAATTAATCTGTTTTATATTATCAAAAATAAAATAATTTATCAATATTATATACGACAAAGGAGCAGATTCACACTGCTCCTTTGTCTTGTAATCGCAAATTGTCGGTTAATCTTCGAATCTTAAATATTCTTTCATTCCTTCTACTGCTACTTCAACCTCTTCATATGTTGGTGGTAGCACCACTAATTTTTGCAAAAAATCACATTTTCCATTTGCCCATAATTTTAAAGCAATATATCCCGAAATCACAAGCCATACTATTTTTAAAATCAGCCAAGGAATAAATGCTTTACCTACAAGAAATAGTGTAGCAAATATAAGTCCTACTGTAAGAACAGTTGAACCACACCGAAATGAAATTGAGCTCATATTCATAACTTTTTCTACATCTAATACAGCATTTTTCCCATATTTATCTACATAGTTTAAAACTTTATGTTCCGCTGCATGATATTTAAATGACTGAGTATTGTTCTTATTTTTGTTTCTTTCTATATAGAAAAACAGAACTACTTCCCAAACAAGTAAAGCTACTAATATGACTTCTATATTTGGAATTTTTAATTTTCCAATTATACTAAAAATCACAACATTTACTGCGCAAAAAAATAGTAAAAATATTTTTGATTTGAAACTATTTTCTTTTTTTTCTGAATAAGAACTGTTTCTACTTTCTACTACAACTTTTCCATTACATCTCTTAGCAAAAATCACTTTACCATTCTTAGGATAAAACTCTATCCCATCATTATACGCCCGAGCCTCTGCAATATACATACTTCTACCTCCTAAAATTATTTATTGGTTTGTTTGCAAGTGGTTAATACCAAATTTTTCTTATCTATTCTATCATATTTTTATGTTAATTTCAAATTTTATTGCATTTACTATATATAAAAAAGATAAAGCTAATTGCTTTATCTTTTTTAATTAAATGTATATGTCGTTGCATTATTAAAATTAAATGTTGTAGATCTTCTATAGCTTTCTCCTCTTGAGTTTGTTAATGTTACAACAACTTCTTTTGAACCTTTTCCACTAACTCTTGCTGTTATAGTAGTCTTTTTATCTACATTAGATTGTTGGAAAGCTTCGCTTCCACCTACTGTAATTGTTATATCAACTGTTTTTGCTGTGTTTCCACTTGTACTATTTCCTGTTTCTTCTTCATATCCACCTGTAATTGCTTCTACATCAATTGTAAATGTTGCTTCTTTGGCTTCTGAAACCTTATTAACTGTAATTGTAATTGTAGTTCCTTCTTGTACTTCTGTACCAGCATCTTTACTCTGTCTTAATACAACTCCATCATTTTTAGATTCATCTTCATCATTAACTACGTTAACTTTTAACCCAGCTTCTGTTAATAAATTTCTTGCTTCTTGTTCAGTTTTTCCTACAAGACTTGGAACTTCTACATTTACAATTCCACTACCTTTACTTACAACTAATTTTACAGTACTTCCTTTATTAACAGTTTCGCCATCTTCTATATCTTGACTTAATACGATTCCAGCTTCTACCTTTTCGTCATTTTCTTCGGTTATCTCTGCTACTAGTCCAGCGTCTTTTAATAGTTTTTCTGCTTCTTCTCTTGTTTTACCAACAACATCTGGAACTTCTACTGTTTCTGTACCTTTACTTATAACTACAGAAATTTCACTATGTTCCTTTATTGTATAATTCTCTTGGTATGCTGGATCTTGAGATATTATCTTCCCTTCTTCAACATTCTCATTATATTCTTCTGATTTTACTACTAGCTTTAGCTTTAATTCTTTTACAATTTGTTCTGCCTCATCTTGAGTTTTATTTACTAAATCAGGAATCTGAACATCATTTGGATTTACTAATTCTACTATTCCCATTGTAGCACCAAATGCAACGAAGAATAATATAATTGCTCCTATTACAAAAGATAATGCTTTATGTTTTTTTACAAATTCTATAAACTTATTTGGTTTCTTCCCATTCTTAGGATTATTAGCTTCTTTTGCTTTTCTTTCTGCTTCTGCTATTTCTTGAGTAGAAATTCTTTGTGTCGCAGCTCCTATGTTACTTCCAATATGTACAAAATTATCATCTGGATTTTTTAAGGCCGCATTCAAATCTTTTAGCATTTCTGTTGCAGATTGATATCTTAAATTTACATCCTTTTGCATTGCTTTCATTATAATATCATTTACGACTTGAGGAATATTCTCGTTTAACTCTTTTGGCTCAACCGGTTCTTCTTGCATATGTTTTAATGCTACAGATACGGGTGTATCTGCATCAAAAGGAACTCTACCAGTTAACATTTCATACATTACAACACCTAAAGAATATAGGTCAGATTTTGCATCTGTATATCCTCCTCTTGCATGCTCTGGTGAAAAATAATGTACAGAACCTATTGTTGTTCCAAAAGCTGTAATTGTAGAATTTGAGACTGCTTTTGCTATTCCAAAATCTGTAACTTTTGCTATTCCATCCTCTGTTATTATAATATTATGTGGCTTTATATCTCTATGAACAATATTATTTTTATGGGCGGTCTCTAATGCTGATGCAATTTGAGTTACTACATTTAAAGACCATTTCCAAGGTAAAGGTCCGTTTTCCTCTGTAATTATCTCTTTTAATGTTTTACCCTTAATTAATTCCATTACGATATAATATAAACTTCCTTCATTACCTACATCAAATATAGATACAATGTTTGGATGTGTAAGGCTCGCCGCTGATTGTGCTTCTATTCTAAATCTCTTTATAAACTCTTCATCTGTAGTAAATTCATCCCTTAATATTTTTACTGCTACATATCTATTCAAAACACGGTCCTTACTTTTATAAACCGTTGCCATTCCACCATTTCCTATTTTCTCTATTATCTCGTATCTGTTACCTAATATTTTCCCCTCTAGGTCCATTCTTCCATCTCTCCTTAATCATTATATACAATAACAACCGTTATGTTATCATATCCTCCTCTATTGTTTGCTAATTCGACCAACTTCGTAGTAGCATTTTCTACATCATTTGTTACTATATCGTATATTTCTTGGTTTGATACCATATTTGTTAACCCATCTGATGTTAAGACAAGTTTATCTCCTTTAAGAAAACCTTTAGTTGTTACATCTGGCTCTACATAAGGAGTACATCCTAAAGCTTTCATAAGCATATTCTTTTTAGGATGATTTTCTGCTTCTTCCCTTGTTATTGTTCCTTCTTTTACTAATTTTTCAACATAACTATGGTCTGTTGTTAATTTTCTTATAATATTTTTTCTGACTCTGTATATTCTACTATCTCCAACATGACCTATATATATTTTATTCCCATACCCTAAAACTAATTCCAAAGTTGTACCCATTCCTTCTAATTCTGGTACTTCTTTTGATTTTTCGAATACTACCATATTAGCATATTCCATACTACTTCTTACTAGTTCTTCAATATTTATCCTATCATGTGGTATCGTATTAAAATTATTGGTTAGATATTTCCTCGCAGAATCTATTGCAAGTTTACTTGCAATTTCTCCTCCGTTATATCCTCCCATTCCATCTGCCAACATATATATTCTTAATTCATTTTCTTCTGCTGGAATATAATATGAATCTTCATTTAATTCTCTTGCTTTACCTAAATCGGTTTTAGCAAAACATTTCATTTTATCACCTCTAACGTTTTTCTTCTATCGTCTTCCTTCTTAATTGTCCACATGCAGCTTCTATGTCTGAACCTAACTCTCTTCTTATTGTTGCTACAATTCCATGTGCATTTAAATAATCTCTAAATCTAATTATATTATTATCTGTAGATTTTACAAATTTCCCATTTTCTATTTTATTAATTGGTATTAAATTTACATGTGCAAGCATTCCATGTAATAATTTTACTAATTCTTTAGCATCTTCCAAATTATCGTTATTATCCTTTGCTAAAGCATATTCAAAAGAAATTCTTTTATTTGTTTTTTCTATATAATATTTACATGCCTTCATTAATTCTTTAATTGGATATGCATTGTTAACTGGCATCATAGCAGATCTTTTATCGTCATTTGTTGCATGTAATGATATTGATAATGTACATTGTATTTTTTTGTCTGCCAACTCATAAATTTTAGGTACAATTCCACTAGTAGAAATACTTATATGTCTTGCACCTATATTTAATCCCTTTGGATTATTTAAAATTCCAATAGCATTTATTACATTATCAAAATTATCGAATGGTTCACCAATTCCCATAAAAACAATATTTGATATCTTTGTATTTTCTTCTTGCTCTACTGCTAAGATTTGTTCTACAATCTCTCCACTACTTAAATTTCTAACAAATGGAATTCCTGTTGATGCACAGAATTTACACCCCATTTTGCAACCAATTTGTGATGAAACACATAATGTTTTACCATGGTGGTATTCCATTAAAACTGTTTCTATCATATTCCCGTCTAATATATCAAATAAATATTTTTTAGTTCCATCTTTTGAAACTAATTTTTTTGCTATCTTATAATTACACATTGTATAATTTTCTTGTAATTTTTGTCTTAGCTCTTTTGATATATTCGTCATATCATCAAATTCTTTTACTTTTTCTTTATATAGCCACATAAAAACTTGTTCTGCTCTATATGGTTTTTCTCCTAATTCTTGAAATTCTTTTTTTAGTTCGTCTAAATTATAATCTTTTATATTCTTCATTTTCTTTTCTCTTTTTCACCTATTATTTGTAAAACTATATATATCACAACTTAATCTTTTTTTCAACTTATACACGAAAAAAATAGAAGGATTTTTAGCATATAATCTATTAATACTACTCCTTCTATTTTTATTTTTTATTTTTAAGCAGTTTCTATTTCATTTGGCTGAATTTTTCTTCTTTTAACGACTTGTCTTTTAGGTTCTTTATTTTCATTTATTATTATTTCTGGCTTTGCTAAACCTATTACGGTCTCTTTTGTTACAATACATTTTTCTATCTTTGGATTAGATGGAATATCAAACATAATATCTCTCATAATCTCTTCTATAATAGAACGTAAACCTCTAGCCCCAGTTTTTCTTTCTATTGCTTTATCTACTATTGCCTCTACTGCTTCTGGTTCAAATTCTAGTTCTACTCCATCCATAGCTAATAGTTTTTTGTATTGTTTTACTAAAGAATTTTTTGGTTTAGTTAATATATTAACTAATGCATCTTTATCTAATTCTTCTAGTGTACTTACAATTGGTAATCTTCCTACAAATTCTGGGATTAATCCAAATTTTAATAAATCTTGTGGTAATAGTTCTTTAAATACCTCTGTTCTATTCTTTTTAACAATTTCTTTCTTTTCTGCACCAAATCCTATGGCTTTTTTACCAGTTCTTTGGTCTATAATTTTTTCTAACCCTTCGAACGCACCACCACAGATGAATAAAATATTTTCTGTATTTATTTGTATTAATTCTTGATGTGGATGTTTTCTTCCTCCTTGTGGTGGAACTGATGCTGTTGTTCCTTCGACAATTTTTAATAGAGCTTGTTGAACACCCTCTCCACTTACATCCCTTGTTATAGATGGGTTCTCTGACTTTCTTGAAATTTTATCTATTTCGTCTATATAGATAATTCCTCTTTCGGCTTTTTCTATATCATAATCTGCTGCTTGAATTAATTTTAGTAAAATATTCTCGACATCTTCTCCTACATAACCAGCCTCAGTTAAAGTTGTTGCATCGGCTATTGCAAAAGGAACATTTAATATTTTAGCTAAAGTTTGTGCAAGTAATGTTTTTCCAGAACCAGTTGGCCCCAATAATAGAATATTGCTTTTCTTTATTTCTACATCATCTTTATTATTTTTTTCGTCTTCATTGTTTATTCTTTTATAATGATTATATACAGCTACAGATAACGTTTTTTTAGCGTCTTCTTGACCTATTACATATTCATCTAAAACTTTTTTTATTTCTTCTGGTGTAGGTACAACATCTTCTTCTACAGTTGTATATAAATCTTCATCATCTTCATAATATTCATTTTCTATAATATTTGAGCATACTTGTATACATTCATTACAAATATATACTCCTGGTCCTGCTACTATTTTATCTACACTATCTTGTGTTTTACCACAAAATGAGCATCTAATATTTTTATTATTATCATTTTTTTGCATAATAAAGCGCTCCTTCTTTTTATGTTATCTTTAGCAACTTCCTTTATCTTCTTTTGTCCATAATTCCATCTATAAGACCATATTTTAATGCTTCCTCAGCTGTCATATAATTGTCTCTTTCTGTATCTCTATTAATAACTTCTATTGGTTGACCTGTTTTTTCACTTAATAATTTATTTAATTTTTCTCTTGTTTTCATCATATGATCTGAATATATTTTTATTTCTGTTGCTTGACCAGAAATACCTCCACCTTGACCTCCTATTAATGGTTGGTGAATTAAGATTTCTGAATTTGGTGTTGCAAATCTTTTTCCTTTTTCACCATTTGCTAATAATACTGCACCAAAGCTTGCAGCTAAACCAACACAAATAGTAGAAACTGGGCAAGAAATATAATTCATTGTATCTACAATAGCCATTCCGTCTGTTATAGAACCTCCTGGACTATTTATGTATAAATGTATTTCTTTTTCTGGATCTTCTGATTCTAAGAATAACATTTGTGCTATTACAACACTTGCAGATGAACTATCTACTTGTTCTCCTAAAAATATAATTCTATCTTTTAATAGTCTAGAGAATATATCATATGATCTTTCTCCTCTACTTGTTTGTTCTATTACATATGGTACTAAACTATTTAATTCTTTTTTATCCATATTAAATTCCTCCTTTGAAAACTTACATTATTTTATATCATATTTATTATAAATGCAAATTTTTTTATTAAAATATAATTTAAGGTTTCCTTTCTTACAACGGTAAGCACTTTCGCAGTGAATAATTTAGGAGTTTAATACTTATAATATTAAACTCCTTTTATTACTTTATTTTATTTTTGCATTTTTTACTACGAATTCTATTGCTTTTTCTGTTTCTAGACTTCCTTTTATGTAATTCTTTAATGCTTCGTTTTCTTCTAAATCTTTTGCTTCTCTACCATAGTTTTTAGCCATTTCTTCTATTTTGGCATTTACATCTTTTTCGTCTGCTTCAATTTTTTCTGCTTTTACTATTGCTTCGATTACTAATCTTGATTTAACAGCTTCTTTAGCTTGTTCTTCGTAATCTTTTCTAAATTCTTGTTCTGTTTTTCCAATCATTTTTAAATAATTATCTAATGTTAAACCTTGATATTGTAATCTTGACTTCATATCATTTACCATATTATCTATTTCAGAATCTATCATTCCTGATGGAATATCGATTTCTGTATTATCGCAAACTGCTTTTACTGCTGCATCTTGTGTTTCATATTTTGTTCTTTCTTCATTTTCTTTTTCTAATTTTTCTTTTATGCTTGCTTTTAATTCTTTTAATGTATCAAATTCACTAACATCTTTAGCAAATTCATCATCTAATTCTGGTAATTCTTTTTTCTTTATTTCGTTTACTTTTACTTTAAATGTAGCATCTTTTCCAGCTAAATCTTTAGAGAAATATTCATCTGGGAATTTAACTTTAACGTCTTTTTCTTCTCCAGCTTTCATTCCTACTATTTGATCTTCAAATCCTGGAATAAATGTATTACTTCCTATTTCTAGTTCATAACCTTCTGCTTTTCCACCTTCGAATGCTTTTTCGTCTACAAATCCTTCAAAATCTATTACAGCAATATTTCCTTTTTCTACTGGTTTATCTTCTACTGTAACAATTCTAGAATTTCTTTCTTGCATATGTCCTAATTCGTGGTCTATATCTTCATCTTTTACAGTATACTCTACTTTTTTAAGTTCTATACCTTTATATTTTCCTAATTTAACTTCTGGTTTTACTTGAACTGTAGCTGTAAATATTAAGTCTTTTCCTTTTTCCATTTGTTTTATATCGAATTCTGGATAACTTACAGCTGTTATATCATTTTCTTTTAATTCTTTATCATATTCTTCTTTTAATATTTCGTTAAAAGCATCTTCGTAGAAAATACTTTCTCCATAATATTTTTCTACTATTTTCATTGGTGCTTTACCTTTTCTGAATCCTGGTATATTAAAATATTTAGCTGTTTGGAAATACACTTTCTTCATTGCATCTTCAAATTTTTCAGCTGCTACTGTAAATTCTAATTTTAATTCATTTTTGTTATCTGTTTTTTCTACTTTTATACTCATTTATTTTCAACCCTTTCGCATTTTTTATACTTATCGTTTTTTCGTGCTTTCATATTATATCACAAATTATGCATATTGCAAGTCATTTAAGCAGAAATATTACAATAATTTTACAAATATTACTTAGTTATTTTATTTTTCATGTCCAACCATAATCTATTTAAATCTTGATATAATATTTTTTCTTCGACTTTTTCTATGTCCACCCATAGTGTTTCTTCCTTATCTTTAGGATTAATTTTTCTAGTAACTTGTCCTGTATCTTTGGCTAAATATAAGTGAAGCTCTACATTTTCCCCAGCAGGAGTTAAATATTTTAAAATTCCAATTTCTTTTTCGTTAATTATTGAACATGTGTGGCCAGTTTCTTCTTCTGTTTCTCTTATTGCACACTCTTTTAATGTTTCACCATTTTCTAAATGTCCTTTTGGGAATGCATAACTCTTGTCATTTTTATTATAGACCAAACATATTTCTTTATTTTGTAAATTTATTAATACTGTTCCAGCTTTTAATGTTTTCATTTTTCTTCCTCCTACAAATTAATAAATTTTAATCAATTTAAAGTTTGTATAATCACAACTTGTCATAATATATTCTATTCCATCAAGATTTTTTTCTACTACAAATTTATGTGCAGGTCCATGTAAATGTCCATAAATACATTTCTTTACATTATAGTCTTCCATTATTCTTACAAAATCCGAGATTTCGTCTATCTTTAATGGTGGATAATGTAAGCACGCAATAATTTCTTTATCTTTTCCAAATCTATTTACACCATCTTCTAAAGATAGTTTTAGTCTTTGTTTTTCCCTATTGTATATTTTTTCGTCTTCATCTTGAAGTCCACTAAAATTCCATCCTCTAGTTCCACAAATTATTTTATCTTCAAATTCATAGCTATTATTATATATAAAATCTATATCTGTAAAACCAATACTATTTATAAATCTCCTCATGCTTGTTAAAGTTCCCCACCAATAATCGTGGTTACCTTTAAGCAATAGTTTTTTCCCTGGTAGATTATGAATAAACTCAAAATCTTTAAATGTATCTTGAAGTTGCATTGACCAAGAAAAATCTCCACCTAAAATTACTAAATCATCTTCTTTTACTTTACTTTTCCAATCTTCTTTTATCTTATTTTCATAATCTTGCCAACCAAATATATCCATTGGTTTATCTGCATTAAATGATAAATGCAAGTCCGAAATTGCATAGATTGACATTTTCCAACCTCTTTCTAATTATTATAATTTTAAATTTGGTACAGCATTTAATTTTAAATCTGAAAAATTTCCTTTTAAGAAATTATAATATCCAGCTGATGCTATCATTGCTGCATTGTCTGTACATAATTTAAGTTCTGGATAATATACTTTTATATTTTCTTTCTCTTCTAATTCTTTAAATGCTTTCCTAATATAGCTATTGGCAGAAACTCCTCCTGCTAATGCTATTTTATTTATATTAGTCTCTTTTACAGCTTTCTTTGTATTTTCTAACAAAATTTCTGCAACATCTTTTTCGAAGCTTGCTGCTAAGTCTGCTTTGTTTATATCAGGTGTTTTATGATGCAAATTAATGATTGCTGTTTTCAATCCACTAAAACTAAAATCTAAACCATCTATATGGACTTTAGGCAAAACTATATTGGGAGTTCCTTCCTGTGCTAGCTTGTCCATTTTAGGTCCACCCGGATATCCTAAACCTATAACTCTTGCTATTTTATCAAAAGCTTCTCCTACCGCATCATCTCTTGTTTTACCTAATATTTCAAACTCTGTATAATCTTTTACTAAAACAAGTTGTGTATTTCCTCCTGATATTAGTAATGTTAAAAACGGTGGTTTTAAGTCTTTATATGTTATATAGTTTGCTGCTATATGTCCTTGGATATGATTTACACCAATAAGTGGTTTATTAGCTGCATAGCTTAATGCTTTTGCATAAGATACTCCTACTAATAATGCTCCTACTAAGCCTGGTCCATATGTACACGCTATTCCATCCACATCATCTATTTTTATATTTGCTTCTTTTAGTGCTTCTTTCATTACAGGTGAAATGTTTTCTACATGATTTCTAGATGCAATTTCTGGCACAACTCCACCATATAATTCATGAATACTTATTTGTGTGTTTATTACATTTGATAAAACTTCTCTACCATTTTTTACTATTGCTACAGATGTTTCATCACAGCTTGATTCAATTCCCAAAATTATTATATCTTTCATTTTTTTCTCCTTTTATCGCTTAAAAGTATACCATTAATTTACTTCTAAGTAAAGTAATTACTACGTCTTCTCACTTCTTTTGCATATTTGCACTAAAAAAGGACTATTCTTAAAAATTTCCAGTAAACCCAGAATTTTTAAGAACGTCCCCAAATTCCTATTTGCTAAAATATTGCAAATCCTATATTTAATAAAAAGTTTAATATTGCATTTATTATAGGTGATATAATTCTTGATGCTATTGGTGTTAACCAAATTATTATGAAGACTATATAAAATATATTCTCATGCTCTATAAACCATCTTCTTGCATTTATTGGTAAAAAATGTGCTAATATTTTTGAACCATCTAATGGTGGTAATGGTATTAAGTTAAATACACCTAAACCAATATTAACAATAATAATATCTAAGATTATTGTTGCTATAACGCCTTCTGCCATTGTCCATATAGTAGGTACAAATTTTGCAAGAGCTGCAAATATTAACGAAAACACTAGAGCTAATATAAAATTCATAATTGGCCCTGCAGCAGATACTATTGCTTCAGCTGCACTTGTAGAAATTCTTCCTTTAAAATTTCTTGGGTTTATTTCTACTGGTTTACCCCACCCAATATGAGCAAATATAAGCATTATAATACCTATTGGGTCTAAATGTGATAATGGATTTAAACTTAATCTCCCTTGCATTTTCGGAGTTTCATCTCCAAGTTTTACTGCTGCAAAAGCATGTGCAAACTCGTGAAATGTTATTGCTATTAAAACTCCTGGCAAACTTAGTAATAATCCTAATAAACTTACCCCACCTGTCATTATATTACTAATTACCATTATTAATAATATTATATATAAGTAACTACTTCCCCCTGGAAAATAAAACATGCTTTTCCTCCTTTGTTAATTTAATGGTTTCATCGTTGGGAATAATAATACATCTCTTATTGATGCAGCATCTGTTAATAACATAACAAATCTATCTACCCCTATTCCTAATCCTCCTGTAGGTGGTAAACCAATCTCTAATGCATTAATATAATCTTCGTCCATCATACCTGCTTCGTCATCACCAGCATCTCTTGCTTCTACTTGTTTCTTAAATCTTTCATATTGGTCAATTGGATCATTTAATTCTGAGAAAGCATTACCATATTCTCTTCCGCCAATAAATATTTCAAATCTTTCTGTAAGTCTTGAATCTGCTTGTTTTCTTTTAGCAAGTGGTGAAATTTCTACTGGATAATCATATATAAATGTTGGTTGTATTAAAGTCTTTTCTACGTATTCATCAAAGAATAAACTAATAACGTCTCCTCTAGTCTCTTTAGTTTTATCTGGAATTTCTATTCCTTTTTCTTTTGCTAAAGCAACTGCTTCTTCGTCTGTATTTATGTTATTAAAATCTATTCCTGTTACCTCTTTGATAGAATCAATCATTGTAATTCTTTTAAATTTAGGTGTTAAATCTATATCTTGCCCTTGATATGTTATTTTAGTTGTACCTAATACTCTTTTTGCAACCTCAGAGAATAATTCTTCTGTTATATCCATCATATCATTATAGTCTTGGTAAGCAGCATATAATTCTATAGAAGTAAATTCTGGATTATGTCTTATATCCATACCTTCATTTCTAAATATTCTACCCATTTCATATACTTTATCATACCCACCAACGATTAATCTTTTTAAGTTTAATTCTGTAGCAATTCTTAAATACATATCTATATTTAATGCATTATGGTGTGTTATAAATGGTTTTGCTGTTGCACCACCAGAAATAGTATTAAGCATTGGTGTATCTACTTCTAAATATCCCTTTTCATCTAATATATTTCTTATTTCTTTTACTATTTTGCTTCTTATTTCGAAAGTTTTCTTAACTTCTGGATTTACAATTAAATCTACATATCTTTGTCTATATCTTAAATCTGGGTCTTTTAAACCATGGAATTTTTCTGGTAATGGTCTTAAAGATTTAGATAATAATGTTACTTCTTTTGCATGAACAGATATTTCTCCAGTTCTAGTTTTAAATACAAAACCTTTTATTCCTATAAAGTCACCAATATCATAAGTTTTAAATGCTTTATAGCTTTCTTCTCCTAAATCATTTATACTTACATAACTTTGTATTTTTTCGTCACTATCTTGTATTGTACAGAATGATGCTTTACCCATTATTCTTTTTGCAATTATTCTACCTGCAACTGATACATCTTTTTCTTCGTATTCATCATAGTTTGCTTTAATTTGTCCTGCAGTTTCTGTTCTATCATATTTTGTTACTGCAAATGGGTCTTTTCCCTCATTTCTTAACTCTTCTAATTTTTCTCTTCTAACCTTCATTAATTGATTTATATCTACTTCTTCGTTAACATTATTGTCCATTAAAATCTCCCTTTCTTCTTAAAATCTTGCCCTATTATATAACAAATTCCTAATATTGTAAACCTTGTATATTATAAATCTACTACTACATATAGAATATTATTTATATATTTAATTTGTATTTCCTCTTCACTTGGATTCTCAAAATACTTATCTACAATTTCTTTATCTGCAAATTGTTTCTCTAGTTTAATATTTTTTTCTCCATATATTCCAAATATATTACTAAAATCTCTTGATAATAGATAATATGAATTATAAAATGTAATTTCTGAATTATATAATTCATTTAACCTATCGCCATTTGTAGTATAATATACCGCATATCTTTGGACATTTATTCCTTGGTCTTGTAAATTTTTAGCTTCTGTTTCTATTCTTTTTACAAATCTTTCATCCAGCTCATTTGCGAATTTAAATTCCCTTGTTACTTTTACAGTATTACATACACTTAATATAAAATACAGTATTACCATAGCTATTAATATATTTAAATATATTTTTTTGCCTTCTAGCATTTCCATATTACATATAATATAAATAAATAACGCTGGTATAGCTGCTCCTAATGATAATGCACATCTAAAACATAATTCTATTAATTGTATTGGGAAAAATATAAATATAGAAACTATGTATATATAAAACACTATTAATGCATTTATAGGCTGTGTAACGTTTTTATGCTTTATTCCATATACGAATATTACTATTAATATCAATAAGCTAGCACTAATAAAAATATATTTTGGAAAATATCCACAGCAATCTATAAGCAAATTATCCATCTGCATAATATTTCTTTTTAATATACTAATATATTTTTCTACACTTGGAAATCTCTCTGTAAATTCTAACTTAGTAATATATGGAACTATACTTACTATTAAAGAGCTTAATATTACAGAAATTATGATAATAATTGCTGGATTTAATATTTTCTTAAAAAACTCTTTGTTAATTTTTTTGGTTTCTAATAAGCACATTAAAAATGCAGTCGCTATATATATAGTAACTGTTCCTTGATACCATAACATTCCTAGAATAGCATATATAAATCCCATTTTTTTATTTTTATTTATTACAGTATTTTTTAGTGATAATATATATAATAAAACACTTGTTGCAATTGCAAAAGCCTCAATAAATTGCATTGTATCTATCTGAACAAAATTGAAAATAAATAAAAAACTTACTAAAAAGTATATGCATTTATTTTTTGTATTCTTCGCTTTTTTATAATGATTTATAATCATATACAACTGTAAAACTGTGATTGCAGATATAAAAATTGTAATTGCTAAATTTATAATATACCATACCTTATAGCTTGGATTTATTATTCCAACCAAACTTACGATTCCTGCAAGAAATAATCTTCCGTCTCTTATATATGCATCTTTTAATGCATAATCTGTATATCCTTGCGAAATTATTCTATATGTATCTATAGAATAATAGCCATCCCAGAAAAAACAATAGCTAATTCCTGCAATAACTATTGATAGTAATACAATGATTAATTTTTCTTTAGTCTTCATTTTTCTCCTCTTTAAATATTTTTCTTATATACAAAAAGCTACCATATGGTAGCTTTTATAGTAATAAATCTTACATTGAATGTTTACCTTTTCCTCTTTTCGTCTTTTTCTCTTGTTTTATCTCTTCTGCATAATTGTAAAAATCATCTAATGCTTTTTGATGTCTATAATTTAAAGATGTTGTATCTTCTTTATTTTCTATTTTTTCTTCTAGCTCTTCTTTTTTATTAGGGATATCTTCTTTTTCTTCTTCCTTTGCTTTGCGTATTTCCTCTAATTTTCTTTCATCTTCCATTTCCTGTATAGCCTTTGGTTCTTTAGCAGCCGCCTCATCTTTAAGCTCCTTCATAGCTTTTGGTTCTTGTCTTTCTGCTTCTGGCTCTTCATTTATATAATCATTTTCATCCCAATCATCTTCGTCAGCTCTGCTCCTTGAATATAATGATATAGCAAGAATAATGCCAACAAAACACAATAATACTGCTGCTCCGCCAATTACTTGCTCCATTGTTAATGGACCAAATTTTGTATCTTCTTTTTCTATAGATGGATAAGCAAGTTCTATATCATCATTCTCTGTTACTGTATTTTCTACGGCTTTATTTGTAACTTGATTTGTAGTATTTGTTACTTCGTTTTCTGTCGAATTATTACTAGCTGTATTACGTGCTCTAGTACTTACAGTATTTGCTGCAAAGCAAGAAGTATTAACCACTAAAATCATTAATACCATTATTATAACTAAACCTATTTTTCTATTTATCTTTTGCATAAGCATCCTCCTAATTTATAGAAAAATTTTCTGCTTTTAGTATATAATAAACTAATTTTTTCGTCAATAAAACCTGTTTATATTCTTAATTTTTGACCTATATAAATATAATTTACATTTTTTATGCCATTTAGTTCTGCTATCTCTTTTACAGTTTTTCCAAATCGGTTTGCTATTGTACTAAGCGTATCTCCTCTTCTTACAGTATATATACAATGTCCACAGTCATATTCTCCTATGCTTATATTTACTGGTATTCGTATTACCTGATTTATATATATTCTATTAACATTTCTAATTCCATTTATATATGCAAGTTCATTTACAGTAGTATTATATTTATTAGCAATTCCCCATAAAGTATCCCCTCTTTTAATTCTATAGCTCATATATTTTATTTGTATAGTAGCTGTACTTTTAGCAATTATCAATCTTTGCCCTGGATATATAAGATTTGGATTAGAAATACCATTATTATTTACAATCTTTTGCACAGTTGTATTAAACCTTTTTGCAATACTATATAAGGTATCTCCCTTTTGTACAATATAAATTGTATTATTTTTATCATCACTACCAGTACTTATAGAATTATTTTTGGTTGGTATTAATAATGTCTCATTAGCATAAATCATATTAGGATTTTGTATATTATTTAATCTTACAAGTTCATTAACAGTTGTATTATATCTTTGTGCAATTTCTGATAGCGTATCTCCTTTTTGAATCGTATATCTTATATAATTGCTAGCATTACCTGTATTTCCACTATTTTCATTGTTTTCTCCATTACTTGGTATTTCTTCCTGACTATTTAATAATATCTCGCTTGTAAATCTATCTCTATCAACATAACCGTTTATTCCTGGTACAGTTCCTCTATCTGTATATTGAAAACCTTCCCATACGCTCCATTTGCCATTATCTGACGGATTACTTACATAATACTGTGCTACCCATAAAGGATATTCATTTGCAAGTTCCTGACTAAATATAGTTCTGGCTGATGATGTGTTACTATAAATTATCATTTCTTTATTTGTTAATTCTTGTACTCTTTCTAAAAATACTTTAGAAAGCTCATTTATTTCACCTGTAGATAAATTTCCGAAATTCTCAAAATCCATAGCTAATTTACAGGTTGGAACTGTTCCTGCAATTGTATTTGCAAAATGTTCTGCTTCTAATATAGCCTCTTCTGTATTTCGTGCTCTTACATAATGATAAAATCCTATATTAAGCCCATTACTTCTAGCTTCTTCATAATTTCTACGAAAATAACTATCAACTGTGTTTTGACCTTCACTAGATTTTATGTATACAAAGTCTATACCAGAATTTTTCACTTGTGAAAAATCTATTTCTCCTTGCCAGCCACTAACATCTATTCCTTCATATACTCTTCCTGCAGGCTCAATTGCATAAATATTAGGCTGAAATATAATCAAAAAATTAGTAATTATATAAACAATAAAAATAACCTTAACAATTTTTTTCATAAACTCACCTACTTATTGTAGTTTATGATTTTTGCATTGTTAAGGTTCTTCGAGATTTTGGGACGATGTTTATATCCCGAAAAGGGAAAAAAGGAATGTCCCCAATTCCCGATTTACATATGTAATCTTTTCTTTGTTTCTTCCCACATTGCCTTGCCACATAAAATTACTGTTAGCAATAATGAAAGTCCTGCTATTCCACTTGCAACAATTGTTAAAACTTTATTTTCCAGTACTCCACAAAATAATAATATTAATTGAATCATACTAAATAAAAATGTTAACATATGATACATTGCATATCTCATATATCTTTTTCTACTTACAATTGTTAAAACCATAAGTGTAGAATTTGCTACCATTATTACTATTGGTATTGCTATATTTATTGACCATCCACTATAACCTATAAAATAGTCTATTGCCAAAATTAATAATGACACCAATAAGCATTGTACAAATACATTTGAAGCAATATTTATATTTCTTTTTTTAGTATATATAACTGTTCCATATACATATACTATCCCTGCTATACAAAGCATCGACCAATGATTTGTTTTATCTACTAAAACATTTATAATTAGCAAAATATTAATAACTATTATAGATATTGCTATTGATGCAATTAAAATAATATTATTTCTTTTTATATTAGATAATTTTGGATATAACATATTAAACACCATTACTTTCTATTTCAACATGGATTCCTAATTCTTCTAAAATCTTTTTAAATTCATCTTCTATATTTGTTTTCATTAATATTGATGTAAATGTAAAAAACATTTTATCTTCGTATGAACATGTTGAACATTTTATTTTTTCTACCCTTTCTGGAGCAATCAAAAAGAAAAAGTCTTCTATGTATTTTTGATAATCTGCAATAATACCAATTCTTCCGATATTTGAAAAAGTAGTTGTTGTATATTTTCTAATTTCTAAATAACTTAATCTTACAAATATTTGCTTCATAAATAATGGAATTATTCTTATAAAAAAGTTATTTCCTAGTTTAACATTTAATGACATTGTTTTCATTACTTCTTCTGGTTTTAATAAATTTTCGAAATCTGATTTTACCAATTTTAAAACATCATCTAAATTGTTAAAATCAATCTTTTTACCATCTGCTGTAACTGTTATATATGAAAAGAAATTACTTAATGTCTTAGATTTAAAATACTTTTTTAGATTTACAGGAACACAGATCTTTATAGGCTTATTACTAGTAGTATTTTTCATGTTACCCAAATAAATAGCCTTTATTAATACTGCTGTCAAAAATTGAGTAATCGTAACTCCCTTTTGCTTGCTAATTTCTTTTAACTTAGTTAAATCTATAATCTCATGCGTCGCTCTTATAGCTTCAAATGGAATCTTTCTTCCTTTTAATATATATGCCTTCTTGCTTACAGAATTATTCTTAGCCTTTTTATTATAATTTTTTAAATAGCTATCTTCTATGTTAAAATCAAATTTTCTGTCTGTTCTTACTACATTTTTAAAGTCTTTTGCATATTCTATTTCTATATATTGATAAACTATTTCTTTAAAAAATTGTACTGCACTATTTCCATCTGTTAATGAATGAAAAATATCTATATTGATTTTTCTATCAAAATAAGTAACTTTAAATAAATAATCATTATTAGTGTTTGGATCAATATATTTGCATGGATAATCTTTTTCCTCTTCTATTACTATTTTTTTATCATTATACTCAAAATAATACCAAAAGAATCCTTTTCTTAATCTTACTTTAAAGAATTCAAATTTGTTAAGTGCATTATTTACAGCTTTTTCTAATAGTTTTGGACTAACTTTATCCTTCATTACAGCAGATATCCTAAAAACACTACTATATTTTCTGCTAGAAGATAATGGGAATATCTTAGCAGAATTGTCAAGTCTTCTCCAAACTAATTCCTTTTTTTCTTTTCTTCTCATTTTTTAGCTCCTTAATTATTTTTTAATAATTCTATCATTTGTTTGTATGGTTCTTGAACCAGTGGGTCATTTTCTTTATCCTTGTATTTATATAAAAGCCAAATATGTGTTGCTTTTTCTGTTTCATAAACATTAATTTTAGTTCCGACTTTTTCTGCTCTTTCTTTTAGTACTTCTACATCTGCATTTAATATATCATATGTTCCTGTAAAAATAGACACATTTTGTAATTTATCTAATGGCCCATCTGCAGGGTTTACTAAATAACTATCTATTCCATCTTTTCCTGCATAATTTTCACCAGCTAATTTTAGTGCTGCTTTATTCAGCATAGGATCATTCTCTTCTATTTCTGCAATTTTAGGATTATTCATCCTTACATCTAACCATGGTGATATTAGGATTGTTTGATTTGGCATAGCTATATTTTCTTCTCCCATTTTTTCTACTAAAGCTAACGCTAACCCTCCACCAGCCGAATCTCCCATTACTACTAAATTAGATGGTTCTACTTGCTGTATAACTTTTTTATACAGAGCTTCCATCATGTTAATAGTATCTTTATAAGTATATTTTGGAGTAAGTGGATAATCTGGAAGTATGATTGTACATCCTAATTGATTTATAATATCTCCACACGTTTTCCAATGCTCTTTTTCTAAATCTGCAACATATGAGCCACCATGAACATACATTATTACTAAATCATTTGTTACACCCTCTTTTGGCTCCATTACATATACTGGTCTATTTTCTACTTCGTATTTACTTAAATTATATTCTTTTTTGACGTATCCTGGTACTCTTGCTTTTATATCTCCCTTAAACAAATATATAATTAGCACTACTGCACATATTGTTCCAATTAATATTATAGCTAATAGTATTTTCACTATAACAAATAATTTTGCTGTTGTCATTTTTCTTCCTTTCTTATTTGCCTTGCTCTAATTTATGTCTTATATTTTATCATATTTTATCTAGTTGTAAAATAATTAAATATCAAAAAGACCATCTAAACTTAGATAGTCTTTTTAAATATAATTATTTTTGGAAATCTTCTATATCAGACACATTTAACGCAAAATATGGTAATTCTTTATCTTTTTCTTTTAAGAATATTACAAATGAATCATTAAAAGAAAAATCTCTAATATCTTGTGGTTCTATCGCATTTGTTGTTACAGCAATACCAGCTTCACTAGTTAATTTTGCACCTTCTTTGTTTAATTCAAAATCAATAGTTTGCATTGCTTTTTCTATTGTTAATTTTTCGCCATTAACATCTTCGAATTCTTTATTTTCTAAATCTGTATATTCTTTCTCAAAATTAATACTAATTTCTGGAACTTGCAAAAGCTCAGTTTCTTCTAACGAAGTATTTCCTGTATAATTTGTTCTTTCATTAGTTATCTTTTCCCATATCTGATTAAAATTTTGTATTGTATTTGTTCTACACAAAATTATTTCATCGTTTGTTGTAGTTGATATTGATATAGCTTTATCCTTTTCGTTGTTATAATATAATACACTAACCTGGCTTCTTGCTTCTGAATTAGAGTTTGCTTTTAAACCAAAGTAACTTGTTTTTGTATCTTTTCCTGCAAAATCTCCTGTTTCTAAATCATCAAAAGGTGTTGCAAATTTTAAATCTTTTACAAGCATTGCATATATTAGATATTTTTTAGCATTTGCATCTGTATTCCAATTAAAATTATTTATAAAATCGCTTGTTTTTCCAAATTTATTATTTAAGTCTGTTTCTATTTGTGTTTTTAATTCTGGTGAGATTACTCCATAAGTTTTATAATAATCTTCTGCTGAAATCATATCTGCTGAAAAAGCAGATTTATTAAGGTTATCTACACAATCTAATTGAGGAGAAAATTCTATATCTTGCTTAACAATCTCATTTTTTAAATCGTTCCAAACTATTTGGAATGTACCACACCACATAGTATTTCCTTTAACCTTATCGGATAAAGTTGGAACTATTTTTACACCATCATCTTCTGCTGTAAAAACTGGTGCAATCGTATTTTGAATAATATCTTGTGCCTTTTCTGCGATCTGTTCATTATATTTACCTATTAAAACTATAATTGCAACGATTATAGCTATTAGAACAATAAATAGAACTATATTGACTTTTTTATTTTCCATATTTTCCACCTCATTTTTTGCCATTATATCAATATTGCATTTTTTTTACAATACTCTATTTATATATTCTTCTAAACATTCCCCTGTGTTTTTCATTTCTTTTGCAATATCTTTTCCTACATATCTGTAATGCCATTCCTCGTTAGAAACTTTTGTTATATCAATTTTGTCTTTAGGATATCTTAATATAAAACCATATTTGTAACTATTAGCATTTAGCCATTCCCACATAGGTTCATTATCTTCTGGATTGCTAGGATTACTAAAATCTATTGCAAGCCCAGTTTCGTGTTCAGAATAACCTGGTTTTTGAACTTCTGAATTTGTTTTCTCTATTGCTGCTTTGTCTGTCATCCCTTCATTTTTGTATGCTTTAATTCTTCTATCATATATATCCTGTTGCTCTTCTTTATCCCTATAAGCAGTATTTATTTTTAAATTAACGCCATCTTTTTTAGCATCTTTAAACATATTATCTAAATCATTAATAATACTACTATCTACTAATTTTCCATTATATTCTACTAAATTTGCTATGTAATCGTCTGGAATTTTATTAGTTCCATTTACCAAAACAATATTCATATTATCCTCTACTTCCATAGTATTTGTATTTATCGCATATGTTTCAAACTGTATATAGCCTTCTTGATGCAAAAATACTAAAATACCAATAAAAATTATAATAAGAATTACTTTTGAGGAATTTTTCTTATTCTTTTTTCTCATTATGTACTTCTCCTTAAAAAGCCCATATTTACATATGGACTTCTACTGTTTAAATTATTCTTTATTTGCTGATTTTTTTCTTATTAAAATCAATGGTGTTTGTTCATGTCCTTGACCTGTTGGGTTATCTCTTATTAGACCTTTTAGTTCTTCTTCTGTTAACTTAATATCATCAGAATGACCTATTACTTCTTGTCCTAAATCATTGGCATCAACAATCATACAAGATATTCCTAATTTATCATGTATTTCGTTACATACCTTTGATGGATTCTCTGGTAATAAAATTCCTATATCTCCATATTCTTTCCAAACATGGTCATAAAAACCATCTAGTCCACTTACTTCTTGTCCAACTATTTCGTAAAATACACCTTTTTTACCAAATAATTTTGTAACAGCACTTGCTAAGCTTGCCCATAGTACTTTTAATAGACCTACTTGATTAATAGCAAATTGCATTTTTATTGGTTCACCAACACCTACACCTGCAGTAGTCTTATGTGCAAATTTAGATAAGAATTTTGCCCAAAATCCTACTTTAATATCTTCTCTTTTTAAAACTCTATTTTGGCATAGTGCTATTATTTTCTCACTACTTGATATTATATCTCCCTCTTGATAAATTGGTGAAACATATTCTTTAAATAAATCTATATAACTATCTCCTTGTTTTACAAATCTTGTTTTTATTGCATGTCTTAGATAAACTTCTCCATTAACCTCTATTTCTACATTTTTTCCTTCATTAGCATGAAATTCCATTGTAATCCACCTTTCTTTCGTTTGTTTTTGTTATTTTATCCCTATTCTATATTTTTTTCAATACTTAAAATAGTTTTATTATATATATTATTATTTGATATAAGATATTTATTTGGGCAATACCAGCTAATGTTCCAGTTATTAACCTTCTAAAATTAGTAGATTCCTTTATTTGCTTAAATTGAACGTACCAATCTAAAAACATTATTCCTAAAAATATAAAATCTAAATATATTGGAATATTAACTTTTACAAAAATAAATATTACAGAAATAATTTGCCCCAATAATATTCCTGTACATCTACTACATATAGGAAACTGAAATTCTCCTATTTTAAAACTTCTATCTTCTCTTTGATGACAACCACACCTATTTCCTAAACGCATAGACCATGCCCATATCTTTCTTTGAGTACTCTTTTTCATTAAAATCTATTCCCACAATCATTACATATATTTGTTGTTTTAGTAGTAGTTGTTGTATCTCCAGTATTACATAAGCCACACAATACTCCCGGCCATCCAAATAGCAAATAGCCACAACAAGCATCTCCACCATCAAAACCTTTAGTATGTGTTTTAGTGTCTATAATGCTTGATATATTTTCACTTCCACATCTTGGACATCTCATATATTTCCTCCTAATTTTTTTTATAATTATATATATATTATGTAAAAAAATCAATTAATGTTTTCTTAATTCTTGTATATTAGGTTTATAAATGTTAAAATAAGTTTCGAAAGGAGCAGACTAAATATGTACAAAAAAGATTGGTTATTAAATCAAATAGATGATTTAGTTGAATTTTTAGCAAAGGTATTCTTAAATCAAACTTCAACAGAATATCTTCCAGAAAATATTGTGAATTCAACTTCTGATGAATTATATAATTCACTTGATAAATTAATTTGTGAAAAGAAAATTAACGAAGCAGAAAATTTATTATTTGATAAAATAGAGGTTCAAAATCCTAAACATCTTGCAATAGCTATAAATTTTTACGATAAACTTAATAAATTACCAGATGAAACTTTAGAAGAAGCTAATTATTCAAGAGAAGAAATAAATCAAGGATTAAACGATATTTTAGATAAATTTGGAATAAAAATAAATTTAAAATAGCTCATTTATATAAAATAAATGAGCTATTTTTTATATATAAAAATTTATCCTAATGCTACATCTAAAATCATCATTATTACAAAACCTAATGCTACACCAATTGTTCCAATGTTAGTATGTTCTCCTGCTTGTGATTCTGGTATTAATTCTTCTACTACTACATAAACCATTGCACCTGCAGCAAATGCTAAAATATATGGCAATATTGGAACCACTGCATTAGTAAATAATATTGCAAGTATTGCAGCTAAAGGTTCTACAATTCCTGAAAGAGCTCCATATAAAAATGCTCTTCCTTTAGAAATACCTTCTGCTTTTAATGGCATAGATATTATCGCACCTTCTGGGAAATTCTGTATAGCCATTCCTACTGCCAATACTATAGCACCTGCTATAGTCATACTTGTATTTTCTATTAATGCTCCAGCAAATACGACTCCTGTTGCCATTCCTTCTGGTATATTATGAATAGTAACTGCCAATACTAATTTTGTAGTTTTCTTAAAATTTGATTCCAATCCCTCGGCTTTTTTCGTTTCTAAATGCTGATGAGGTACTAATGTATCTAAAATTAGCAAAAATATAATTCCTAACATAAAACCCACTGCAACTGGAACCCATGCAAATTTTCCAGCTGTCATATCTAATGCTGGCATTAATAATGACCACATTGACGCTGCCATCATTACTCCAGCTGCAAAGCCTAATAATAGTTTTTGAACTTTTTTATTTATTTCCTTTTTCCTCATAAAAAATACTAAACCAGAACCTAATGTTGTTCCTAAAAAAGGAATAAGTACTCCTATAATTACATTACTCATCATGTCCTCCTCTACATTTTTAATAATATTCTACTTATTTATTATAACGCAGATGTTTTTTATATACAATTTTATTTTTTGCAATATAAATTTTTTTATGTTACAATTTCTTTCGATAATATCTTTTAGGAGGCTTTTATGACAGAAAAAGAAAAAGCAAAAAATGGTGAATTGTATAACCCTATGTATGATGAAGAATTAACAAATGAACGTTTTAAAGTTAAGGACTTATGTTTTAAATACAATCGTACTCTTCCTTCTAATATAGAAGAAAGAAATTCTATCCTAAAACAAATCTTATCTACTACAGATGATACTACAGTTGTTGAACAACCTTTTATTTGTGATTACGGATATAATATTTATTTTAGAAGAAACTTTTATGCGAATCATAATTTAGTAATTCTTGATACTGCTACTGTAAAATTTGGTGATAATGTTCTTATTGGCCCAAATTGTGGATTTTACACTGCGGGGCATCCTATAGATGTTAACCAAAGAAGCAGTGGTCTAGAATATGCTAAGCCTATAACAGTTGGCAATAATGTTTGGTTTGGTGGAAATGTTGTTGTACTACCTGGAGTTACAATTGGTGATAATACTATAATAGGTGCAGGTAGCGTTGTTACAAAGGATATTCCTGCTAATGTAATCGCAGTTGGTAACCCATGTAAAGTTATAAAATCAATCTAAAAAATAAACTGTGGAGCGGAAAATCATCCACAGTTTATTTTTTATAGTCCTATGTCATCTTTATTTATCTCCATAGTTTTTAAATTACATGCTTCAAATGAAGTTATTTCACTATCCTTCTGAGTAAAAGTATATCCATATCCGTTTAAATAGTAATAATATCTCTTTGGAAAATCAGTTTCTTCTCCTGTCTTTAAATTAACTTTATACGTACTCTGACCTGAGGTAAAATATGCGAATTCATCATCAATATATGCCAATCTTTCAAATCCACCATGTGCTTTCCAAATAATTTCTTCTGTATTATTTTCCGGATTAATCTTATATAAACTAAATTCTGTTTCTATATTGTTTCCATCAGTACCTTTTCTAGTAAACACATAATTACCATTTGCTGAAAATACATCATTTCCAAACATACCTAATTTATGATTTTCATTTGTGTTTAAATATATTACTCTATACGCTTCATTATCTGCAAAGTCAATATATGTTAAACAATTATCATCTACATTACTAATATATGTTCTACCTTTAGCTAATTCTTTTTTGTTCGCTCCATCAATATTTACAGAATATATACTCCTTGAAGTTAGATCTGTATAATAGATAGTATTATTATGTATTTTAAAATAATTTTTAACATTTTCTATAATTGTTTGTTTATCACTACCATCTTTATTCATAATACATAGATTTCCTTGAGGAGTTCCGTTTATTCTGTCATACCCTACTTGATCTGTAAAATATATCTTGTCAGCTGTAAGCCATAATTGGATAGAAGCCCCATCATAAATTTTTTCTGCATTTCCTTGTAAGTCTATCCTATAAATTCCTTTTCCTCTATAGTAATTTGGCATTGCATATACATATTCCCCGTCAAAATAAAGTTTATTTACACCATCTTCCATCGTATATAGTAAGTCTAATTTTTCTTCTTTACAATCATATTTAAATATATTATCTGTCGAATTATTGTATATAATAATATTACCTATTTTTGCGAAGCTACTTCCTGTTTGCATACTATATGTTTTCTCATTTTCCAATTTTTGTTCTACACTTATCTTAACATCTTCTAATAATGTATTCGTAGAATTACTCTCGTTTGTATTTACCTCGGTGCCGGTTTTAAAAATAATAAGTTGTATTAAAACTATTATTATAATTATCACTAACGCTATTATAAATTCTTTAAATCTTTTCATTATTTAATCCCCTCTAAAGTCTTTTTAGCTAATATTTTAGACATATTTAAATCTCTAACATCCATTTTTTCATTTGATAGCTTTTCGTAAACATCATTTATATATCTTATAGTCTCATTTTTAGTTTGCTCATCTACATTTTTTATCTCTAAAATTTGTATAAACTCTGGAATTGCATCTGTTCCAGTTTCTTCTTCTAGATACTCTAAATCTATTTTTCCTGTTTCTATATATCTTTCTATATTTCCTTTTGCGATAATTGCATCAAAATTAATAAAGTTCATTCCTATATATACAACAATTAAAATCATACAATACGTTCTTAATAAGTGTTTTTGCTTGTTTAATATATATAATACTGTTGGAATTAATAAAATAGCTTCTGCAAATAATACACAATATACTAATAACCTTAAAAAAGTATATCCATATGCTTGTTCATAAAAATGCATTCTAACTGCAGAAGATATTATTATTATAAATGTAAATATTACCATAATTATACACATAAAGTTTAAATATTTGTTATTTTTAGTTGCATATTTTTTTGTAACTAATATCACTATTAAATTTATCACTGATACAAACATTAACTGGAAAAATCCCTGTCTTGCATATTCTGCATAATTAATATTCGTTTTTTGCATAAATAATGAATTTATCTGAATTATACAAAATACTAAATAAATTACATTTAATGATGTTAATACCATTTTAAAAGTAGTACTGTCTACACTTTTATTTTCTTCTTTTACCTCTTCATCTACAAAATATTCATCATATCTGGTAATAATATAAAAAAAGCTTGATAAATATATAAACACACATACTATTAAAATTACTCGTATAAAAATCCCCATTAAATCTACATTATTAAATAAGTTAAAAAATGAATTTAGGATATTTGTAATCATGTTACTAAATACCGAGTCTGCTGATGCTAAAATTGCAATAATAATTATTACTAAAGGAACTGTAATGCATATTCCTTTTATTATATTGTTTGATTTTTTATCTTTAGTCTTTTCTTTATTTATATTAAATTTCCCGGCAAGTAAATTTCTTAACTCTGTCATTGTTTCGCCAATATATGCAAATGGCTCTATTACTATATCTAAAATTCTTTCTAGCAAGGTCTTTGCTATTAATTTTGTAGTAGTTAAACTTAAAATCATTATAATTAATAATATTGGTATTACTAATAGATTTAACAAATTAAAAAAGCTATTATTAAAAATAAAGTAAGTACTTGCTAAAATAATTATTGGTATTATTAAAAATCTTGAATTTTTATTTTTTATTTTATTTGTTTTTTCTAATAATGTTACTATGTAATATGTAATTGGTATTGCAAACAATAACATTGAAAGTCCTAGCTGTTTTCCAAAAAATAATATTATACTCCATACACTGAGTAATATTGCTCCTAAAAATATATTTATTTTTTTCATAATAAAATACCTCCATAAATATTTTATGAAGATATTTTATTTCTTCCGTTATTGTTTGTCAATATTTTTTTATTGTTTAATGAATATTTTTTGATAAAAACTTGTATGTTTTACATAATGTGTTATTAATAATATTATGCAATATCAATTATATAATTTAGGAGGATAACAACATGGAAAAAACAATGTACATTCACAATTAGTTTTTGACATAGGTTTCTTTTGTATTGAAATGCTACCTTTCTTTTCATCATGTATTTTATCAATTTCAGCACGTATATTTTTATTTAATTGTTGTATTTCATTTTCAAGTTCCTTTGTATCTATAATATTTTCTTCTAATAACTTAATCTGCTTCTCTATATCCACATCTTTTTTTCCAAAATTTGCTATAACTCCTTTAATTTTAGAATTGTTACTTTCTTTTAATATTATATTTTCTTTAATGTAATTTCGATTAAAAAATCTATAATTTTCTGAACTATTTGCAGTATCTTTTAAAAACTCTCGTATTAAACCTTTTGCTAACGAGGTCTTTCCTCTACCATTATATCCAAAAATAATATTTTTTCTTTAAAACCCTTATCTGGTCCATTATAATTTCTAAATGATTTTTCATTTAAATTGTATACTTGTTTAATCATACTACCACCTTTTTCTCTGTTTTTTCTATATTGAAATGGTTCCACAGTGTGGAACCAAATCTATTCTTTATCTTCAAATTCTTCTTTCTGTTTTTGTATTTCTCTTGCCAATTCTTCTTCAGTTGGTAAATATAATTGATACTTTGAAGCAAATAAATTCTTATTATCATTAAGAACAGAATATTTTACTATCGTATCTTTTTTATCCGAACATAATATAATTCCTATTGTTGGATTATCATCTTCTGCTTTTATTTCATTATCATAATATCTAACATAAAAATCCATTTGTCCAATATCTTGATGTGTTAATTTATCTAATTTTAAATCAATTAAAACAAAACATTTTAGCACAAAATTATAAAAGACCAAGTCAATATAAAAATTATCCCCATCAACATCAATCCTCTTTTGTCTTGCTACAAAAGAAAATCCCCTGCCTAATTCTAATAAAAATTCTGATATATGTTCTAGTAAATTAGACTCCAAATCTTTTTCTAAAAATCTTCTATCTTTTATGTCTAAAAATTCTAAAACATAAGGATCTTTAATAAAATCTTGAACTTTTTCCTTTTTTTCTAAAAGATTTATTTCATTTTTCACTTCTTCTTTATGTTCTTTACTTGTCGACAAAAGTCTTTCATAATAAAAACTATTTATTTGTCTTTCTAATTGCCTAACACTCCAATTTGATTTTATCGTTTCTTCTAAATAGAAAGTTCTTTTAGCTTCATTATCAATATTCATTATTAAGCGATTATGACTCCAACTTAACTGGTTCCACAGTGTGGAACCATCTTCATAAGTTAAATAAAACTTTTTCATTTTCTTTAAATTTGAAACGCTAAATCCTTGACCAAATTCTTGTGTTAGTTTTTCTGAAAATAATTTTAAAATTTTATTTTGAGATGCTTCCAAATTATAATTTTCAATTAATTCATTTATGGTAGAACCTATTTCAAAATATAATTCAACCATTTCATAATTAATATTTTTTGCAACATTTTGTTTTGTCTTTAATATTAAATCATTTATTTTATTATAATAGTTTCCAAAAACTTGGTTATTCTGTTCCATTATACTATCCATAATAAAAATTCTCCTCTCTTCTTCTTTTTATATCATACAAAACAAATTTTCGCAAATATTTTTTACAAAATTTTACATTTTTTTAGTAAAAAAAATATACTCCCAATTTCGTGGGAGTATAAATTGGTACCGATGGTGGTTTTTTACTTTTTTATAATTTTTCTTCTTTTTTTATAAATTTTTATAGCATGCTATTTTAGGCACTTTCCCAGCTTTTAAAACTTTTATACTTCTTACAATTTCACTTCATTTTTTACAACTTTTCTTTGGCGTTGCATTAAACGTTGCATTAAAATTATATCTTGCAAATTTTACTTATATAACATATCTATGTTCTTTCTTTATTATTTTGATACATTAAATATTTTTCAAAAAAATTAAAAAACATTAAAAAAAAGCGTTGACAATATACGTACGTATATTGTATAATATATACATACCAAGAAGAGAGGTGGTGATAATATGAAAAAATTAATAAAAAAAGTGCTTTCCTATCTAGCACATAGAAAAGCACAAAACACTAGAAAAAAAGAAGTTAAAGCGATGTTTGATATGCTAAACAATCTTTAATCTAGGCAAGAGAGGAGCAATCCTCTCTGCATATTAATTATAATATATTTTATTTTAAAATTCAAGGAGGTTAAATATGAAAGATAAATATGCAAACCAAAAAAAATATATGAAAAAAAATTTAGTAAAATTAGGTATTGATATAAAACCAGAAATTAGAGAAGAATTTAGAAAATGTTGTGAATTAAATAATACTTTGCCTTCACGTGTTCTTAAAGAATTTGTAAATAAATATATAGAAGAAACGCAAAAAAGAGGCAATAGAAATTAATCTACTGCCTCTTCTTTATTATATATTATTTGCCAACTTTCTAATTTTTCTAAAACTTTTGGTTTGACTTATGAACCTTAAACTTTCTAAATTTAAAATTCTATAGTCTCGTACTAATTTAATGTATTCCTTTTTGTTTTTTATATTTAATTCTTTTATCATTCGTAGAGATTTAATATACATTTCTTTCATACTATCATCTCCTTTAATGATAGTATAACATTTTATGTTTACTTTGTCTTGCGAAATTTGTCGAATATAAAAAAGGTAACTAGCTTTAGTCTAATTACCTTGATTATTTATTATTAAATTTTCTTCTATTAATTTATTTTCTATTATTTGATTCATTTTATCATCTGAATAAAACTTTTCCTTATTATCTATTAAATATCTAACTCCTGAAATAATCATTAAAATTATTACAATTACTAATAATAACCCCCACAGAAAATAATTACTATGTAGTTTACTTTTTGAGTTAGGTTGTTTATAGAAGTTATGCAACCCAATTAATGTAGTTATTACTATTAATAAAGAAAATGTCATAAAAATCATAATATTTAATGTTGATTCAATATTTGCAACTGCTCCAACTACTCCTGAAACAATACTAAATGAAGCTAAAAAACTTAATAAATTATATATCAAATTATTTGATTGGTCTTCTATCTTTCCTTGTTGTTCTTTTAATTCATTATTTTTTTTATTAATATCTTCTATCTCTTTATTTATTTTATATCTTTCTAATTTTAGTGATAAAGAATGATATACAAAAGTTAAATTAGAATAATTATCATCTCTTATAGTTCTGTATTCAGTATCTTCAATACAATTATTGATTAAATCTTCTGTTGCTAACAATACTTTTTCTATCTCATAAACATTTGTATCATTAAATTCAATGCCCAAATATTGCTGTGATTCTTCATATTGATTTTTGACATTTTCTTTCATCTTTTGTACTTTATCAGGAATTTTAGGATTTTTATTTACGGAAGTAGGATCTATAGAAAAGTTAATCTTCTTTAACAAAATGCTTTTTAAACCAATCTTTAGTTTTTGTTTTATCTATATACGTATTTTCTCCACTTCCTACTTTGTTTCCATTTTTTTCCCACACTTCTGTCCAAGGTGAATCTTCCATATGAGTTAAATCTACTAATCGTGTTGCTGGTGTATCTTTAAAAGCTTCAAATATTTCATCTAAAACTTCCTTTTTATCTGAAGAAATATTATTTCCATCTTCAATATCAGTTTCAGTTAATTTGATTACGCTTCCACCAAATTTTCTATATTCTTTATATAAAGGAATAGAAACAGGTCCAAAAGCCCATGCATTAAAATGACAGTCATATAAACTATCTATATTTTTCTTAAGCATATAATATGCTTCAAAAAAATACATTAACTTTTGTATTTGCATATTTGTAACTGGTTTTCCGTTCATATTAAACTTATTAATTAGGTATTTAGAATCTTTTACTATATCATTTTTATAAATTTCGCTCATATTACTCACCCCTTCCTTTATTAAATTATATACATTAAATCTATTTTTTGCAATAAAATTACGCACAAAAAAAGAGGCAATAGAAATTAATCTACTGCCTCTTCTCTTTTTTATTTATAAACATTATTTCTCACATAAGCATATCTGCCAGTTTTTACAACATACACATAATCTACACTAGATGATACATTTTTTATTATCTTTACTTGTGTTAGTGGTAAATATGTATATTTAGTTCCTGTTAAATTTGATTTTGAATATAAATATGTTTTTGCTTTTAATCTTTTATACTGCCCTACAGTATTTTTTACACTTATAGAAGTAGAACTAGTATAATTAGAAGTATTTATATATGCTATTCTTCCAGTTACATTTACTCTAACTTTATCTACATTAGAAGATATATTCTCTAATATAGTTACTGTTGTATTTGCTTTATACGTATATTTGGTTCCAGATAAATTACTTTTACTATATAAATAACAAGCTTTTATCTTTCTTATTTGTCCTATTGTATTATAAACATTTGAATTTGTATATGTAGATACTAAATAATCAGAAGATACCCATCTATTTGTACCTATTCTAGACCAATTTCCAGATGTTTCATACACTATAACACTTGTTCCATCTGCTAGTGCTCCTACCTTACCATATCCTGTACCTGGACCACTTCTTACATTTACCCCTACACCTGTGCTTGTTTTTACGTATCTAGTATAAGTAGATGTTGTTACATTACCTGTATTTTCTTGTACATTTCCATCGTGCTTATATGCAAAAAATCTTGTATAGTTTGCGTATCTTCTAAAATTATCTACAGAACAATACACAGTATTTCCACTAACTGTTACCTTACCTCTTCTTGTAGAAGTATCAAATTTGCCACTATACAAATATGGATCGTATATCCTTAGCGTATCTCCATCTATTCCAGTAATAACCATTAAATGTCCACCTGTTGTAAATAAACCATTACCACAACTTACTATTAAATAGTTATTATCTTTTAATAAATCTACTGCTGTATCTAAGCTATATGTCTCTTGATATCCAATATCAAAAACATCAGCTACCCAACGAAAAGCACTTAAATATGTACCGTTTGATGCACTTCTATATCCATTATTTACGAATAAGTCAGCCATTTCAGGTGGTGTTATAGTTCCTTTTATAGCTGTAACAATCATTGCAGCACTCGTCGGTCCACATCCACTAGTTCCAACAGTTTGCGAACTATCTCCTACAGAACTATACATATGATTCTTCCATCTAGCATCAATTTGTGAGTAATATGTTAAACCTGAATAACTACCTAAATTTACACTAGGAAATTGACTAGAGCCTTCATAAGCTATTTGTCCTTGTAATTCAAAATCTTCGTTTTCTACTTCTTGTTCTTTTCCTATTTTTTCTTCTTCTGCTTCTGTTTGCTCTGTTATTTCTGTTGTACTTAATGCTTCTATATCCTCATTAGTCATCTTATATGTTTGTATATTATTTTCTTCTGCATTTCCTTGTGTTGTTTCTGTTATTCTTGTCGACAAGCCAAAGTAAACACCTAAGCATAATATTATAACTATAACTATTGCTACAAAAATCTTATACTTTTTATTGTTCATTTTAGACCTCCTATACTATAAATTTTTGTATAGCTTCTTTTACTTTATCGTAACCTAATTGACTTACTAAACTAGATGCTAAACCAATTAAAACAGCATAGATTACATTGTTAGTTGAAAAATGTATGCTTCCTAACTGATAATATAATAATGTTCCTACTAAACCTATTACTATTGCTACTACAAAAGCTGTTATATTTCCATCTGCACTAAATAACTTCTTTATTGCTTCTGTTACTAAACTAGCTAATGTAGAAAAGCCAAGTAATAAAGCTAAAAAAATCTCTACTGTCATCTCAATTTCTCCCTTCTATAATAATCCTAATTTTTTTACTTCTTCCCATTTATCATGCACATATGAATTTCCACCATTTTTTACATATCTTTCATATATTTCATATGTACGTTTAATTTGTACTTCTGTCTTTGGTACTCCATTCTCTAAGTCACTTAAGAAATTAATTAGATATGTTTTATCTGCATCTATTGTATGCTCTAACATATCTTCCTTACTTTCTTTTCGCATAAAATCAAGTTTATTATTTATATCATTTATGTTTTCTATTTTTTTATTAGTTTTTTTACTTATTACTGTATTGATTATGGTTCCTAATGCAGTAATAAATGCTACTATTATTGTACTTTCCATAATTTCTTCCTTTATATAAACAAATTAAAGAACATTAACAGCATTAAGCTTATTAATGTTCTTTTTACAATTCTTAATATCTTCATGTTTTTATTCCTCTATAAATAAATACGGATAAATTATACTTGTTTTATCAACATACGTTACTATAAAATCACTTTCATTTGCATTTTCATCTGGTTTAATATATATTTGTTTCCAATTTTGATTTATTTGTGTTTTATTTTTACTAAAGAAAGTTATAGAACTAATAAAATCGTCATTTTGTGTTTTTCCGAATGTTGCTAATTTTCCATTGCAATTAACAAAATTATCTTCCAAATCAAACTGTACATTTATTGCAAAAGCTTTACAATTTAACATATCTCCATACTCTTCTTTTTCAATTGATATATTATTTGGAATATCTACATATAGTATTTTATTGAATAAGTTATCTCCTTTTTCAATATTACGTTTATTTATTTTTTGTATAACAATAAAACTTCCGTCAGTTGTTTGTGTTACTGTTTCTCCAATATTTCCATCTAAATCTGCGTATCCATATATTTTAAATTCTATATTTCCATCTGGCATGTCTTCTGTAATCTTTATCTCTCCTGCATATGTCGTCGAAGTATCCGCATTAACGTTTATAAAAACCCTAGCTTGTACTCCTGCTATTGTCATTTCTGGTGCTTTACCAATTTTATTTGATGGTAAATTCACTCTAGCATATACCCATATAGTATCTCCAACTTTTGCAGGGTCATTTTGTGGTCTTGAATTATTTTGAATACGTACAAAAGTTAAAGTTGGTGGCTCTGCTTTTCTGTATACAATTTTATTATTTATTTTTGCTTCTACTACTGTTCTGCCATTAATTCGCATATCTTTTATTCTAATTTGAGATGCCATCATAGACACCTCTTTTCTCTAGAACTAGATGTGTGTGTGTGTGTGTGTGTGTGTGTGTGTGTACAGCGCCAAGGCTTACATGACTTGCTATCATATTTTTTCTCCTTATTTTTTGTATTCTATTTTATCTGCAAAAAAACCGATTTTATTAAATAAGTCTTCGATTTCATGATCTTGCATGGTTCTAGCTAATTCAGTTACATCAACCAGCATAGGCTCTTTCATATAACCTTTGCCGTTTTCATCAGAAAAACTAGCAACCATGTTGTAGAACAATCTGTATTGTGTTGTTATATCTCTAAAAATATGTGCTATAGTTATTTCGTTAGGACCATTTTGTCCAAAACTATCAGTTAAATTCGGCGAATTTAATTGCTGTTGCCATTGATAAAAAACATCTTCGCTACCTTTAAAAGTAACTCTTCCATAGTAACTATGACCTTCTATTAGTTCTTTTGTAAATTGAACAATCATAGAAGTTCTAGTGTTGCTCATATCCATCTTGATCCATGAAACGTATCCATCTTCAATTTCATCTTGTACAACCATATTTACAAATTTCTTAAAGCCTTCTGTTCCAAATCTAAAATCAGCATTATAAATAATGTTTTCTAGAATCAAAGATTTATTTTTCTTGTAAACAATTCGATTATTTAATTTAGCTTCTTCTATTTCTTTATTATTTACTTTCATATCTTTAACTTTCACTATTCTTCCACCTTTAAATATAAGACACCTGTTTCTTCTATTTCTGGATATTCTGTAACTATTTTTATTTCTCGAATTTCGGTTGCTAAAACTACTCGTTGTTTTAGTTTTTCATCATAACGCGCTAGTCCACTTTTATCTAAAAAATTATTTTCTGCCATTTTATCAACTCCTAGCTAGCAACAATGTCGTCTATCTCTGAATTTTCAATAGGTTTAAGCTCTTCTTTTGAATAATATCTACTTAAATCAATGTCTGCTCCTAAAGGATCCCATGCAGTTCCATTCCAAGCAACATTCATCCCCGTGTCTTGCAAGTTATATGTATCACCAATTTCTGCAGAAGCAGGTAATGCCTCTTCGTTAGCAACTGTTCCTTTATATCTATAAACAGCTGACACTTTATTGTTAACATATTCTTCTGTTGCTAATCCTTCTTTAGCTTTATTTATTGCTTGCTGTACATCTCCAGAAGTTTGATATCCTGAATCGTTTGTAAATTGAGATACATTTGTTGGTTTATTCTTAACATTTTCCCAGTCTACACTATCTGCCTCTCCACCACCTGTAGCATTTAGTGTTCCGTCTGGCTCTACTTCTAGACCAGTTCCTGGTTTAACACCTCCAATAGTTGATGAAGTCGCTGCTGGCAATGTGTAATTATTTAAACTTTTTAATTTTTCTTCATATGCACTAGTAAAGTTTTTATCACTTAATACTTTATTTCCATCTTTTTTTACAAAAAGGCTAGTAATTTTTTGCCATAAATACAATAATCCTTCTTTATCTAAAAACGCCATATATTTTTCCTCCTATATAAAATTTTTAATCATTTCTTCTATTTCAGAATTTTTAATTTTTTCCATTTTCCCTTGTAAACCTAATTGTTCACTAGTTTTATTATCTTTTAATTCAATATTATTTATTTTAGGCTTATTCTCTAAATTGTTATAATTAGTAGTACTACCAATATTTTCTATTCCATAACCTAATTTACCTGTTATGTTCACTTTGGATTTAATTGTTGTATGTAAAGAGCATCTTTCGTTACACATTTGGTATCACCCTTTCCACACTAAATTTATTTGTTTTTATAATCGGAAATATATCTCCGTTTTTTAATTTTATTGTTATTCCATAAAAATAACAGCCGTAGTCTAGTTGTTCCGTGTCTTCTGGATTTATTTTAATTTCTACATTGTTTGCTTGCTTATCTATGTGTACTTCTTTTCTTATTAATTCATTTTTTTCACAAGCATTTTTCTTTACTGCAAATATTATTGTATCTCCAATCTGTAGTATATAATCATCTATTATTAACTCTATTATTCCTGTTGTTCTTCGCTCTAAATAAATAGTTTCATCTATAATTAACATTGTTAATCTCCTTTAAATTAATTTAAATTCAATACTTGCTTCATTTCCACTCATATCTTTTAAAATTAAAATATTGTTACCTTCTTTACAGCCTTTAAATTCTTTTGTAATATTATTAATATCTCCCCATTGACTTTGTGAAACAGTTCCGCCATTTACTCCATTTACTGTATATCCAGCCAAAGCAACATTGTCATAAATCTTAAAACTTATCTTACTGTAGCCGTTTGTAGCATCTCCGACAGTTTCGTTCTCTCCGTCTTTTATTGTTATTTCTGGAGGTATATCGTCAAATATTACATATTCGTGAGCTGAATTATTTATATCTGCATTTGTTAGTTTAACACCAACATTTCCTGATGAGTCAGCATATCCATAAACTTCAATTTGAATTTCGCCTACAGCTAAATGCAAATCTTCTGTTAAATCACAATCTGCATAATATGCGAATAAGCCATTACTAGAACTTAAAGGTCTATATGTAGCAGTATATTCTTTGTTTGCAATTTTTACTTTAGGCTCCACTGCCAGTTGTTCTGAAAAATATATAAGAACTCGAACACTATCTCCAATTTTTGCATAATGTGTATCTCTAGTTTCTCCAGCATTATTATTTCTGACAATTCCAAGCGAATTATAGGCAGGCGCTACTGTATCTCCTTCTCTTTTAAATACAATTTCTCCATTTTTTGCAAATCCATTAACTTTACTTCCGTTTATATAAAAATTACTTACTTTTGTTCCATTTATTGCTGTCCCCATTTTTAACACCTACCAATAATAAATATTATTAGGATTTGCTGCACTTTGAGATATTGCGGTTTGTTCATCTGTTACTTTTACACAATTTATACTTGTTCCTGCTGGACCAGCTGGACCTTGTTGTCCATCTTGTCCATTTTCACCTTTATCGCCTTTGAATTTTGCTCTTGCATTCGCTACTGTAATTCTTTTAGTTTCGGAATTTTGAACAATTGGAAAAATGTCATTATCTTGTAATTGAGTAGCTTCAGTTAATTCAGTTATTTTTTTATCTGCCATATTTTTCTCCTTTATTCTAAAACTAATTTTTCATTATTTTCTGTATTTAAAACATTATTATCTTCTGTTAATATTCTAGAAGTTCCTATAACTTTTATTTTCAACTTAAATTTAGAGTTTGTATAAATTTTAGAAGGCTCTATATTTATTGATTCGAAAAAAATATCTCTTTCTTCCATTAAATACACTTCCTCCATTTTCCATCTTTTTTAATTACAAAAACTGCTTTTTTAGGTGTTTCATCTGCTATGTAATATATTACTTTCGCCCTTTTTCTTATTTGGTTCTGAGTATAATAATGAGCTGTCATTTGGTTACCGTTAAATGTGCATTGCACTTTTTTAGAACTTGACCAATCTTGATTCTCATTGTTTGTTATTAAAATAAATTCTATAGTTGTTTTATTAAAAGTTGTTAAAGCTTTATATAATTTGTCTAAATCATCTTGAGTAAACGTGAATACCAAATTATTTGATTCTAAAGCTCTGCGTTCTACTATCACATTTTCTCCAACCTTTATCGTCAAATAATTCCACCAATTTGATTCATTTGTTTTTGTTATATTAACAACATCTCCAAAAAAGAAATCGCTTAAGCTTGTAAATCTTGCAATATCTAATGTTCTTGCATTAAATATATTAGAATACGTATCTATTCCATTTACTGTAGCTTTTAATTGTATTGTATAATTTGTATTCGGAGTTAATCCTGCTACTGCAAAGGTTGCTTCTTTACTCCAATCTCCCCACCAAGGGCTAATATTTTGCCAACCTCCACCATTTAGACTATATTGCATTGCACTAACATTTTTATCAAGATTATAATAAACATCAAAATGTTCCAGATTCGCATTTTGAATATCTATAGATAAGAAGTTAGCTTGTCTTGCTATTTGTGTTAACCATACATTTGCTTTTGCTTCTCCCCAAAGCGGTCCATACCCTGAACCACTTGGCAAATCTCCAGATGCTGCAATTTCTATACTTAAACTACCATCCCAATTATGAGCAATATTATCTACGGTAGCACTTACAAGCTGTACAACTGCCCCTGGACTTAAACTTATATTTAATGTATTACTAAATTCTCTTCCTGCAATCCAAAGCTTTTGAGTCTTGTTATTTGCCCAAGAATTATGAGAATTACATTTAATATATGAAGTAGCTCTTACAGAAGAAGTATTGGCCTGTTGATTTATATTAAACTCTTCCCACTCTATATAATATTCATAAGCTTCATTGTGTTGAGTTACATATCCAGTTATTCTAGCCATTTAAGCCTCCTAATCAAAATAAACCAAACCTATGTCTCCTTCTTTTCCCATAGAATCGTCGGCTTGGTTATGAAATATTTTTAATCTAGAATTTAAGAAATAAGCACTACCATCTTCTACTTTAGCTAATTCTTCATTTAATTCTGTTAACTTTCTATTCCATTCTTGTTCTATGAAGTCCCATATTGTGTCAAAATCTAAAAAAGTCCTTTTATCTTGAAAATCTGTTATTCCACTCGCGGAAGTTCTGAATCTAGCTAATTCGTATTGATATATTCCAGCATTATTTTTAACAATATTGTTTTGTGTTAATGTAGGATAATTACTAGCATTTTTAATTATTTTGTAGCCTGCTTGTAAAAATGTATCTGATGTATTAACAGCATCTAAATTTATTTCTAGAACTAGAGAACAATATTGACTATCTGTATCTGCTACAATATCTTTACCAGAATCTTCTTCCAAAAATCTTCCTTGTATGCAAACAGCACCAGGAGCAATATGAATATTACTTCCAGTTGCAGTTATAGCCATTCCTTCTTTGTAATTGTTACTAACTCCATTTCTACCATGTAAAAAAGTATTAATAAAAAGAGCAAATATTTGATTTTCAAATATCTGCTCCGAAAAAACATTTCCTTTTAACATTATCTATTTTTCCTTTCTTTTTTTAGTTTATCTATAAAACCTATTCTTATATTTCCGCAAGTATATTTATAAAACTTACTTCCCTTTTGTTTAGTAACTGCAGAAATATATGTATCATAAATCAAAGATTCTTTTGTCTTAATCGTTATCGGTGTTCCAACTTTAATTTCTCTATCATAATAATCAAACGTAACGTTGTGATTATATGCATTTCCTTTAAATGTATCTAAAGCTTTTTGCTTTGCATCTTCTACATTTTCTGCATATACTACTTCTGTTTTGCCTTTGGCTCTATTTTCATCTAACATATCTTCTGTCGTTGTTCTATCTGTTTTTAGATATAATGTATATCTGCTACCGTCTTTTGCTATTACTACTACTTTAGAAACTACGTCTATTTCAAAAACTTCTGTATAATTAGAAATTGGTTGAGCGTTTACATCTATTAACTCTTTTTTTATTTCTTTATTTTCTATTTCAATTACTAGCTTTTTATTTTCTAAAAAGACGTTATATGTAATATTGTAATTTTGAGTACAATTTGTCATGAATGTATGCAAATTGTATATATCGTTTTGAACATCTACTATTGTAGAAACAGACACATCTAATTTAGTATGTGTTTTTACTCTAATTTCTAAGTAATCTCGATTCATTAATATATCTTCATTATTAACAAAATTCTTATTAATTTGTTCTGCTATATAATCCTCTATTCCTTCATATCTTATAAGTTCTTCATCAATTTTTTCTAATATCCATAATTGTTGCTGTCCGTTTTCTACATATTCCCATATTTGTATATTCCCACCATTAGAAGTGTTACTATTTTGTAAATCAATAACGTAATTAGTATTAGCCAAATATATTGAATAAGAATTATTATCTCTTTTTGTGAATGTCCATTTTTGAGCTACATTATCTGTATCGCCCCACATCTGTACATTAGTACCATTTTCAAATACGGCTCCTTGTACATCTGCTACCATTTCAGAACCAACATTAATTATTTTATATGTTCCATCTGCTCTTTTAGTTATTTTAAATTTTTGTGCATTTGTGTTATTGTTTTCATATACTTGTAAATTTGCTCCTGCTTCTAATGAACCATTTAATACATCAAATACGAAATTATAATTTAGTTTACTATGTATTCTGTAATATCCTTCTTCTATTTCATTTGTAGTTAATATATTCTGATTCAAAATGACGTTCTGATTAAACACATTAGTAATATATTTAATAATATATTGATATAGTTTAGATCCATTTTCGTTTTGTATCTCTTGAATAATTCCCCAGTATTTTATTTCTTCATTTTCTTTTATCATTACTATGTCATTTGCTTTTGCTGTTGTTTTCTTTAATACATTTACTGTAGTATTTGCATTTGTTTCTTCATCTATATTAATCTCGTAATTAGATAATTCAACAATGTCTTTAACGCTAAAGTCTTTATAGTCGAAGATATACATATATGTATCGTCTGTTGTTATTTTTATTTTTTCTTGCTTTAAAACTCTAATATCTATATCTGTTGTATTTGTTGTATCTCCATCTACGCAAGAAATTTGTGCGTTATATATTCCACCAGTTGCAGGTGCAGTTAGCTCTACTTCATATTCATCAGTCGTTTCGTTATATGTTGCATTATACAATTTATTATTAAATTTAACTGTTACAATTCTTGCCATATCTAAACCACCTTGTAATATGCATAAACACTAACTTCTGCATTTAATATTTCGTTATCTGCCGACATAATTAGTTCACAAGATTTTCCTTTTGGAAATTTAATAACATTATTGTTTGAAGGATCTATATTGTCTAATTCGAATAAGTCTGTATAAGTTCCATCTGTATTTTCTTTTCTAATATAGAAATTATTTTCTTGTGTACAATATTCAAACGTTTCATATTCTTTTAAATCTACATTTACTACTACTTCTTGATATACTTGTCCTTCAACTTTTAGAGTCAGTGTCGGATTTTCAACTGGACCCTTAATTTTAATTAAAACTGGAGCTGGCACATGACCTTGGTTAATGTATTCTAATGTTCTATTGTTATAATCAACAAACTTGCTATCCCATTCAAAGTCCCATCTAATTTCGTTAGCTTGTGCAGAAGTAGAATATATAGTTTTATTTTCCTCATACCATAGACTCAAACAGTCAAATGTAACTGGACATTTTAATATTCCATCTGTGTCCATTTGTCCTTTGCCAATGCTTTGAATGTTTATATCTTTTAAATATTCTTTAATTGGAAGATTTTTATACGGTATTTTGTATCCAAACCTTAATTTTTCAGAACTTTCTATATAATCTACAAAGCTCTTATAATTATCATAGCAGCTAAAATTAGCTGTTCCAATTATTTGTCCTTGCTGAACATTTCTAAGAGTTTCAAAAAAAGAATTTCCTACTTGTTCATATGTAGTATTATAAGAATATCCTAGCCCGTCTGGTTCGGACAGAAAACAAGAATTATATAAATCCATTAAATTAAATTCTTGTCCTTTTTCATTTATAATTCTAAATTGTCTTACCATTTTTTCCTCCAGTTAAGAATAAAAAAAGAACAGTCAAAAACTGCTCTTTTATCGTATTTTTAAGGTATATAATTACTCTAATAATAAAATAAAACGGCTTAAAATCTATTCTCGTAAGCCGCTTTTTTTGATGCTTTTAATTTATTTCTATATATTTTCCTTTTATATAAGGTAATGTAACAGAAGCACCTATTGTACTTGTATAAGTATATTCTCCGTCAGAAGTTCCATATATTGTTATTATATCATCTTCTAAAATTTTATCTTCGCCTTCTTCTGGAGTATATGTAACATATATTGTATCTGTATAATATGTAGTATAATTTCCTTCTTTTGTAATATTTACTCTTAAACTAACACTACCATAGCCATAAAGTGCTTGAATTACTTCTCCAGTAACTTTAACGTTTGTTCCTTTGAAGTTATCTGGATTCCTTGCCATTTGTTCAAACGTGTATGTTTGACAACTAGATTTAAAATCTTTTTCTTCTTGTTCTTTTGCTATTCTTTCTTGTTCTTCTTTATTCTTTTTTTCTTCATTTACTATTTTTGAAAAAGCTACATTTAAATCGTTTTGTACATCATTTACATATTTTAACTCTAATTTACTATTTGTACAACCAGCTAAATCATATTCGCTTTTAAGTTCGCACACTAAATTTTGCTCATTCTTTGTTACTTTGTATTCATATCTATCAATATTGTGTTCATCTCGTATTAAAAAATAATAAGCTCCATTGTCTGTTTCGTTATATCCACAAATTCCTTCATACTCGATAGGTGTTGTCGAAGTATTAAATTGACTTGATCTATTATATTTTATCTTACATACTCCGTTTTCAAATTCTATAGCACCAGTTGCATTATAAGTATATCCTGCTCCATTGTCACTATCTAAAATAAAAGTATATATTCCATCATAATCTTGGGTTGCTTGATATTTTTTTTCTTCTGCTTTATTTGAATCTGTTAAATTATTCTCTACTATATTGTTGTCTAAATTTTCATTTTTTTGTTGTCCAAAAATCAATGCAATAATTATTATGATTACAAATATTATCCAAAACCACTTCTTTTCATAAAATTTCTTTTCTTGTTCCATACAATCCCCTCCGAAGGAATTATATACAACTTTAAGTTATTTGTAAAGTTTAATATTTGCTTCCAAATTTTCTATTAATATAATTAAAACATTGTTCAAGTTTCGCTTCATCTAACTCTTGTACATTAAAAACAATTTGAGGAGTGGTAAATATCATTTTTGATTCATCGGCTACTCTACTTATTATTCTTCCTTGTTTTGATTGAATAGCATTAAATAACTCTGCATACTTGCTTTTTACATTTATATTTTCCAACTTGCTTTTTATTTTTTCACTCATATTATCTATTTGATTATAAATATTTTTTTCTTCATCTTCTAAACCTTTTTCAGATCCTAGCATTACCATCTTAAATATTTTTCTTGTTTCTCTAGAAGGTGAGTGTATATCAAAGGATTTTTTTAGTCTAGATAAAATTCCATCTGCAATTCCTTGTGCTTTTGCAAATAGTGTTGGTTCTTTTGATTGCATTTCTGTTAACATTGGCTCCATTGCGTTTTTCATTGCTTCTTGGGTTTCTTTTGGCATACTATCATAAGAAGCAATTATTTGGTTTACTAAATTACTTGTTTCTTCGTCTATTTCTCCACCATACATTTCAGTTTGTGCTACCATTGCTAGCCAAGTTCCTAATTCTTTTTCTTGCTCTTCAGACATGTTTTTATACATATCTTTCCAAATATCTTTCATGTTTTCTTTGTATCTATAATTTTCATTTGATATTGCTTGGTTCTTATTTGATGTTGTAAGTAATTTATTGTTTTCAAAACTTTCTATTGCTCCGTTATGTCTGTTTGTTTCCTCTTCTACCTTACTGTTATACTCTTGAAGTTTTGTATAGAATCCTTCATTTTGTTGAGCTCTTTGTAAATATCCATTTGCATATGCTGCATTTACTTGTGCAACCTCATCATTTGCTTCTTGTATTGCTGTATTTTTTTGTTGCATAATTCTATTATATTCATTTGCATATGCTTCATTATCTAATGTAGCTTTTTCTCCATATCTTTGTTGTAATAAAGCTATCTCTTGAGTAGTTCTTTCATTTATTATTCCAATCTCTTTTGAAGCTTGTTCTTGAGCTGTTTTTATCCATTCTTGCGAATTTACTTTATATTCTTCTAAATTTCCTTGAAAACTCTGTGCATTTTGCACAGCTTGTTGAGTAATAGCCGAAGAAATATTCTTTTGTATTTCTAGTTCTCTATCTTTTAATTCTTTTAATTTAGCAAAATATTCGTCTAATTGTGTTATTTCTTCTTGAGTGTAATCTCTACGTTCATTTGATGCTGTTTTACATATTTCAGTTATTCCATTTTGTACTTCTTGCATATTTTGCTCTAGTTTCGTTTGCTCCTCTGAACTAGCAAATAATGTTGTATTAAATTCATCTAAATGAGATTTTGCACTAGAAATTCCTGTAACAAAATCTGTTGCACCACTTCCAACATTAGATAAAGAATTTTTCGTTTCCTCTTCTGCTTTGTTTATTTGATATATAATTGCTGCAACTCCAGTAGTAATCGCTGCCACTGCAATTCCCATAGGACTTGCTATTGCACCAATTCCTTTCGCTAACATGTTTGCGCTGTTATTAGTAGATTCAACACCTGTCTTTAATACACCTACAGCTTGTGAAAAAGTTCCTATAGATTTTACAACCGTTCCTACTCCATTTCCTAATTTACTTATTATTTTTACAGCTGGACCAATTGCTGCAACTAAAGCAACTGTTTTTATTACGTTTTTCTTTTCCTCGTCCGATAAATTTACAAATTCATCAACTAAATTTTGTATCCAACTTGCTAAATCTTTAATGTATGGAGATAATTCCTTTTGAATTGCAATACCTGCGCTTTCTAATGAACCACTTAAGCTTTCTAATGCTCCTGCAGTATTATCTAACATAGTGTCAGCCATTTCTGAAGCTGCTCCATCAGCATCTTCAAAAGATTTTGTCATATTAGACAATTCGTCAGAACCTCTATTTACAAGAGCTAGCATTCCAGATAATGCTTCTGTACCAAATATTTGTGCAAGGGCTTGATTTTTTGTTTCATCTGTTAATCCTGCTGTACTCTTTTGCAATGCTTCCACTATTTCTGTTAAGGATTTCATTGTACCATCAGAATTATAAAATTCTATATTTAATTGTTCCATAGCCTCTTTCACTTGCTTTGTTGGTTTTACAATTCTAACTAATCCACTTCTTAATGTTGTACCTGCTTGACTTCCTTTTATTCCAGCATCAGACATAATACCTATGGCTGCTGCTGTTTCTTCAATTGATAGTCCAACTGTCTTCGCAACTGGTGCTACATATTTCATTGCTTCTCCCATGTCTTCTGTTTGAGCATTTGTCCTTGCTGCTGCTTCTGCAAATACGTCTGCTACATGTGCTGATTCATTAGCTTCTAGTCCAAATCCTCTAATTGCACTAGCCGCAATTTCTGATGCTGTTGCAAGTTCTGCACCACTTGATGCTGCTAAATCTAGTAAGCCAGGCATTGCTTCCATTATTTCAGATGTTGTAAAGCCTGCACTTGCTAAATTTTCCATTCCAGATGCTACTTCTGATGCACTGAAACTAGTAGAAGCTCCTAAATCTATAGCTTGATTCGTTAATTGTTCTAATTCGTCTTTAGTTGCACCTGATATAGCTTGTACTCTTGACATTTGTTTTTCAAAGTCATTTCCTGTAGTTACTGCTGCAGTTCCAATTGCCAATATAGGTAATGTTAAAGATGTTGTTAATTTACTTCCTACACTATCTATTTTACTTGATATATTAGTAAATTTATTTCCAAACTCTTCTAGCTTTTTCCCTGCTTCGTTCCATTTGCTTGCTTGTAATTGTAGTTGTTTTAGTTTATTTTCTGTGCTTGCAATTTCTCTCTGAAGGTTTCTATAATTTTCTGGAGAAACTTTGCTCATATCATTGTTAGCTTCTTCTTGTATCTTTTTTAATTGCGATAATTTTTCAGAAGTTGTTTCTATTGCTTCAGATAATATTTCTTGTTTCTGACTTAATAACTCTGTATTTTTTGGGTCTAACTTTAATAAGGAATTTACTCCTCTTAATTCTTTAGTTAAACTAGATGTAGCAGAATTTACTTTACTTATTGCTTTTTGTAACCCTGATGTATCTCCGCCTATTTCAACGATAATGCCTTTTATACTGCCTGCCATATTATCCTCCTACATTCTTGCAACTAATTGATTAATTTCTTCTTGCGTAGCTTTTCTTACTCCATTTTTTGTTTTATCTTTATCTTTTTGTAAAAATGATATAAATATTTTTAAAATATCTACATATGTCAATTCTTTTAAATCTTCTATAGTTAGTCCTATTTTTAATGCTGTAGCAAAAAAATCATGTTCTGGGAATTTTAAATTTATTTCTTCTTCACTTTTAACTATTTTTTTTAATTCTTTAATAGCTTCTTCATCCACAAAAGTTATCGACGGCAAATTCCGTTACCTCGACAATCCAATCATCTGTTGTATTGATTCTTTTAATTAACTTAAGCCAATCTTCATATTCGCCAATTTTTGGATTTGCTGTGTAACAGCAAATATAGGCAATTCTTGTTACCGCTTCTATATAGTTATCAATACTTTTAAGCATTAATCGAGATAACTTTGTTGTTATCTCGACTTCTGTTATTTTTGGATTTTCTTTCTTTAATTGATTTGCCATCAAAGTTTGCATAGTTATAAAATTTTGTATTATTTCAAAATCTTCGAATATCCCTCTATTAAATTTTTTTCTATATTGAATATAAGTTAATGCATTGCAATCTATATCAAACTCTCTATCACAAATTTTTACTTTTTTCATTTTGCTATTTTCCTTTCAAAATCAAAAATCAGTATAGCTTAACTATACTGATGGTATCTCTGTTGGTTCATATACTTTTTCAAAGAATTTTTCATAAATTTCTTTGTTTTCTTCTGAATAAGGTAATTTTATTCTTACATCTCCAGTATCTGTTCTAGCAGATGTTGTAATAGATAATGTATTTGTGTTTGGTGTTTTAGTATCTTCTGTTGTGTTTGCTTCTGTGCTTGGTCTAGAAACTGTTGTGTTATAATAACAGAATCTAGTTCCTGTTTGATCTCCTTCGACTTGATACATAAATGCAAATGGAGATATTTTATCATTTACGTTTTCGATTATTGCTCCATTAGCATCTTTTCTTTGCCCTAATATTTCTGTTTCAAATTCTTCAGGTAGCTTTGCAATTTCCAAATCTCCACTATATCCATTGTTAGCAAAACTCTCCCAGAATTTTATATTATCTGCATAAAAAGGCTCACTATCCCCTTCTGCATCCAATGATAAATTTACTGCACCTGGTACCTTAAAAGGCGTTCCAAAAGTTATAGAACCATCCTCTCCAATAATCATTTTAGCAACATGTACATTACTTAATCCAAAGTAAACTCTATTTCCATCTTTACTCATACTTTTTCTTCCTCTCTTTTAAATTTCAAAAAAATAACTTATCTGCCAAATTTTTTCATCTGACAGATAAGTCATTTCTGATTTGTTCCAACAAACATCATATAAAATTTTGTTTTCAATCGTATTAATTAAATTTAAATCTATATAATTCATAGTTATATCTAATTGAATATTTCCTACTCTGTGATAAACTTTATTTTCTGCAAAAAAATTAGTTGTTTCTGTTTCCAATGCTACAGCATGTGGAGGATTGACCTCTTCTTGAAAATTACCATAAGCATATTGTATTTTTTGTTCTTCAAATCTTTTTGCTAATTCTTGTAGGTTCTTCATGTTTTAGAACTCCTTATAATTGTTTCTTTTATTTCTTTTTCATATAATTTGTTATATTTTTCTTCTACTGGCTTAATATGTGGTTGAGCTTTTGTATGTCCTCCGTTTTTGGTAGCATGTCCATTTTCCAATAAATGAGTTAACTGATAATTTGTTTTATTGTATATATCTACTATATATCTTCTCTTTGACTTCGTATATTTCTTTCTGCTCCATCCTTTCCAGTAAGGATTTTCTCTTGGTCCTTTTTTACTTGGTTTTCGTCTTGGAGATTCTTTTTTTAACTCTTTGACAGCTTCTTTAGATAATTTTTCTGTTGCTTCTTTTACTCCGTCTTCTATATCTTCAACATAATTTGTTAAATATTTTTTAACTATTTTAGACAAATTATCTATTTTTATGGAATTAGACATTATTAATTTTCCTTTCGCATATTAATATAAGTTCATCAAGATTTTTCTTTTGAATACGAATTATCGTATATTTTACATCCATATAAATTAATTCTTGTTCATTATTATAATTTAAACTACTAATTACTAATCTCAAAGTAGGTTTATATCCGTTTTGATTTGCTTGATAATATTCATTTGCATATATATCTTCTTCATCTATAATCGGTACTTCTTTCTCTTCTATTTTGTCTATAGTTTGAATGCTATTTGTATCTTTTTTATATGTTGTAGATAACAACTTGCAACTTACATCACGCATTGTTATCTACCTCCTCATTATTTTGCTTTTGATATTCTTCAGAAAATTGTAATTCTCTTAAGTTAGATTTATATCGTTTTAGATATTCTGTCCTTTTATTGATATCTCCATCTCCAAAATGAGCCTTAACATATATTATTATTGTATTTTGTATTAAATCATCTTCTATGTTTTTATCGACATCTATATTTACTCTTTTTAAGTCTGATATTGCAGATTCAATAAGCATAGTAATTTCTTTATCTTTTAAAGATGATGAATCTACTATACTCAAACATTCTTTAGCAATTTTCAAGAGTTTTTCTACTTCTTGTTTCATTTATATCCCTCCTACACAGAAGGAGTTGTACTAATATATCCATTTACAAAAGCTTTATTATCTCTGATTTTACAATCTTCTCTTTCAATACCTCTAAATAATGTTAGATCTTCTTCGAAAGCATTTAATTCTCCAATAGCTGCAACATTAGATGTATTAAGTGTTAAGCTTTTTCTGTCAAAGAATCTTATTCCTTCTTTTAAATCTCCAATTATAACTGGAATTTTGTTTGAATTTGTTGGTAAGTCTTCGTTAGATATTACTTTTACAGGAACTGTAGTTGCTCCTGCGCATAATCTTAATTGCATAGGTTCAGCTGGATTAGGTTGTAATATATAATTGCCTTCGTTGTCTTTTAATGTGTCTAAATATTGTAAGCCATCATCGTTAGTTACAATTACAGATGTAGATTTGAAAGCACTTCCTAATGTAACATTTAAAGTTTTCTTAATATCATCTAATCCATTTAATTCTTGTTCATCTTGTGTTTTAATTAAATCTAGAATTATTTTATTTCTTGTTACTCTAGATTCATCTCCAAGCCATTCAACAATTGTATTAACAATGTTTGTATCTGTATCTTCTAATAATTCATTTGTAATTGGTAAATATCCTGCATATTTAGATATTTCAAAATCCATTCTCTCAAATTGAGGTGTTGAAGATTTTGTTATTTTTCCACCTTCGCCGACTTTAGTAAATCCTGTTTGTTGACTTCTTTTCTTAAACGTTCTGCTTCCTTTGTTTGTAGAAACAATTTCTACGCTTACTAAATCTATTAATGAAGCTTTTGCTTCTCTTCTTTGTTCTACTAAAGTAGAAATGTCTTCTGGAACTGTATATCCACCATCTGCTGGCGTTCCTTCGTTTAATCCTTTTGCAATATTTTTTATTTCTTTTGCAAATTTTTCTATTGAGCTTTCTTCTTTTATTTCTTTATTATCTTCTTTTTTGTTAGCTATATTTTTTTCTATTTCTTCTATGTCTTCTTCATTTAGTTTAGCAACTTTCTTTTCATTTTCGAATAATCTTTTTTCAACTTGATATTCTTCTTGTAATTTTTCTATTTCGTCTAAAAGTTCTTTTGCCTTTTCTAAATCTTTATTTTCACCATCTGTATATCCTTTTACTAAAGCTTGTTTACTTTCAATTTTTGCTAAAAGTTCTCTCATTTTTTTATTCATAGTTTTATTCCTCCATTTTTTCTTTTTCTGAAAATAAAAAAGAATCCAAATTCTTGATTTTTAAATCAATCTCGGATTCTTCATTATTTTTATTTTTTTCTTTGCCACCATAATTTTTAGTAGTTCCTGCTCGTGGCTGTGCTGGAACTGCTACAAAAGACACTTCATAAGCTTCTTTTGCTCCATCTAGTGTAAAATAACATATCTTTTTGCCATCTTTTGTGTCATATTCCTGTCCCCAATAATGAGTACAATAATGCTTCATATTGTCTTCACCGCAAATTGAACAGTATGCATGTTTTGCTCTACAGCTTGTAGAAACTTCTTTCTTTATTCCTGCCTTAATTTCTGCAATTAAATCTGCATTCTTGTCTGTTTTAATCATATAGCATTTAGCAATCAACTTTGTGAAAATTTCTCCAGCTTCAGTTAGTTTACTTGAATCTTGTTGCAATTCTGTATCATAAACTCGAGCTATTTGATTATCTGCTGTTCTTTTGTGGTCTTTTATCATTGTTTTCCCAATATAAAGTTTCTTTAAATCTTTTAGGGCGTTTAAGTTAAATGGTTCATAATTTCTATCATCTAAACCGTTATCTCCTAATATTAATTTAAATGTAAATACTTCTTCTGCTTTTAGAGGAGCAAGAGTAAATTTGTTTATTTTTTTAATTTCTTCCTCTGTTACATCTTGATTTTCTACTTCTGCAGATTTGCATATTATTCCTTCGTCAAGAATTTTTTCAGTACTTTCTCCATACTCTTCTCTATCCATTTCTTTTCCTCCTCCTTTCCTTCTGAATTATTTGTATATTGAGTTCCTGCTAATTCAACAGGAATGCTTGCACCATTTCCAAGAAGTCTATTTCCTCCTGCCATTGCAGGTTTATCCAAATAAGCTCTCGCCTCGTTAGGTGTATATATAAAATTAGACACAGCTTGACTTAATGTTTCAATCTGTGTCTTTTGGTCTGCTCTTAACAAAACAGCAATATTAAATTTAAAATAAAATCCTTTATCTATTTCTTCTCTTGAAAGAAGTTTGTAATTTAGTTCCTCTTCATATTGCTTTAGAATATAAAGCAATGTATCTTTATAAAAGCTTAATTGTTGTGATTCAGAACTTGCATAGCTAGATTTTTCATAATCTCCAATCTGGTTTGGTTTAATACCAAATGCAGATGCAATTTGTAAAGCACTATATTTTTTTACTTCAACAAATTGACTGTCTGCAAGTTTAACATTTAGAGGAGTTAATGTTGTTCCCACAGGAATTGGAATAATATTTTTTACTTCTTTATCATCTAAATCACTACCAGCAAAATCCTCTATCATTTCTTTAAAATTTTTCAAATTATTATCTGATAAATCTGATGTATATTGAACTACAGCTTTAGCTGTAAATCCACTTTTATACATTTGATTTAACATCTTCTGTGCTTTTACATTTCCGTCTATTGTTAATTTAAGTTGATCTTTTACTGCTATTCCTTTTATTCCATCAAAGCTCATAGAACTTTTTACATGTATTATCTCTTCAGAGGAAAACTTATATAACTTTCCTCCATGCGAATATATGTAGTAAATATCAGGTATATCAGATAAAACTTTTTGATCATCATACCAAATTTCTACCTCATCAGAAGGAAGAATCCATAATGTCATTTTTTTACTTGCACCTTTTATCCATGCATAAGCATCTCCAAACTGATTTCTATTATTTTCCATTGTTCCCCAAAAAGTTGTTGCAGTCATATATGGATTTGGTCTATCGTGAATTGTAAAATACAAAGGATGTCCTCTTGCTGTTACCACTCCACCGTCGGAATTATATTGAAATATTTTTAATGGTACTTTACCAACGGATTCACAAAGTAATTTCAAACAAGTAAAATAAGTTACTTCAGATAAAGCTTTTTCGTTTTTTCCATCTATCCCTAAAAAATTAAGTAACTCTCGCATTGCATTATCTTGCGTTTGTTTATCTCTTAATACATTTATTGCATTTTTAATTCTAACTTTTAACTTTGTTTTCACTTACTTGCCTCCTAATTCCATCCCATGTTGTTTAAATACTCTTCCATTTCTTTGTTGTAATCTATTTTTTCTTCTTCTTTTAACTTCATTTGTGTAATATGAGCATCTATCATTGCATCGCAAGGGTCTATTCTTTTATTTTTTGCATTTTTTTCTTTGTCAATTTTTTTCTCTCCAAAACTATTTTTTACAATTTTAGCATTAGAAACACTATAGCTAAGTAGTTCTTCACGTTTGTTGTATTTAATCTTTCTAGATTCTACATTAAGTTGCATATCTTCTGTTCCATCGTGCAAAAATCTAGCTGATTGTTTTATTTCTAACAATGGCACACCAAATTCCTCCAAATCTGATAAAAAAACATCTGCATTATGTGGGTCATATCCAATTCCTTGCAATTCTAAATCATATTTTTCTATTATGTCTTTTAAATATTTAATAATAAACTTATAATCATTTTTGAATGTTGTTTGTCCGCCTGTTACAGTAATAAGTCCTTGTCTTTCCCATAAATCATATGGAGCTATATCTGTTGTAATATGCTCTTCCATTCTTCCTCTTGGCATAAAAGAATGTGTAGCTATAAAAAACTCATTATCTTTTAGTGGAATTTCTATAGCAATAGTTGTTAAATCTCCACCAGAAGATAAATCTAATCCAGCATAACATTTTGAACCTTCTAAATCTTCTAATTCTAAATCAGATTCACATTTTTTCCATTTTTCTGGGCTAATGAATATATCTTCTGTGTTTTGTACCCATAAATTAAGGGACTTTGTCATAAAGTCCCTTAACTCTTCACTTCCCATATCTCTAGCAGTTTGCATATCTGTTTTTAAATTTTCTAAACCTTGTTTTGTAGATGCAAGATATGGATTGGCTTTTATTAAATTTTTTGGATCAAATATATTGTCTTTTTCATCTAATGCATATATATCAACAAAAAAGTCTTCTGCTTTTGCTATTCCTTTTAAAATATTTATACAGTATCTGTCCATTTCATAACATGCGCTATTTAGTTTATCGCCTCTAGTTGTAATAATACTTATTAATGTTTCATCTAATGCTCTAGTTCCATTATAAATAGCTTTATATGTTTTAGCATCTGGATGTTGATGATATTCATCTATAGAAGCAAATATTGCTCTAAATCCTTCATCTAATCCCCCTTCTCGAGAAAGAGCTTCAATTGTGCATTTGCTATCATTAGCAATTATTAAAGATTTATAATCTTTAATTTCAAAAAGCTCTTGCAAATCTTTGTCTGCTTCTATAAATTTTTTCATTTCTTCCCAGGCGATTCTAGCTTGTCTTTTCTTTGTAGCAACTGTAAAAAGTTTTCCATAATGATAACCACTAAACCCAGCTATATATGTTCCTTTTATACCATTTTCAAAAGATTTTCCATTCTGTCTAGCCATACTTTTATAAGAACGTCTAAATCTTCTTTTTCCATTTAATTTTAGCCAACCAAAAGGGCATCCAAAATCAAAGATTTGTCCACCAACAAGTTTAACTGGCTTTTTTTCAAATCCCTCTCCAATTGTTAATGTTTCTGCATATTCTATAATTCTTTCAGAGTTTTCAGGATTCCAAATATATGGAAAATCTTTAGTTCCTTGCCTTTTTAAATCTTCAAGATGTCTTTTACAAGCTAAAATATGCAACTGTCCCATTTTGTTTTCTTCTATGGTCTTTTTTGCATATTCTGTAACTCTATCTATCATAATATTTTAAACTTATTAAATTTATTTTCTTTTGGAGGCTCTTTAGCCTCTGGCATTACTAATCTAGCTCTTGAAGATATAGATAATCCTAAATCATTTGCGCAAGCTCTACATTGCTTTAATGCTCTATCCTGATAAGTTAAATACAAATCAATTTGTGACATATAATCTTTTTTCTTTTCCGTTTTTCTTGCTCGTGCCAATTTCCCATTTAGTTCATTTAATTTTTTAGTATAACTAACATAATTTGAATTAGAAATTAAATAATGAGCTAGACAATCTTCATCTAGCTCTGTAATTATTCCTATATCTAATAAAATTTTTGTAATTCTATAAAACTCTTTTTTTTGCTCATCTGTTAAATATTCTGGAGCAGTAACATTAATATAGTCAGTTTTTATTTCTGTTTTTTGTCTTTCTTCTATTTCTGCCTTTGTTAAATGCTTCTTTCCTTTAGCCAAAATCAAGTTTATAGGCTGTTTTTGATTTCCACGTGGCATTAGACCTCACCTTTCGTTTTTTGTCCTTTTAAATTGATTTGAGGGACTTTTTTGTACAAAGAGGAGGGACGCACCGTTCTAGATTTAAACCTTTAAAACTTTTTTATGTACCCCTAGCCTCTTCTATTATTTTCTTTTACTTTAATATTGTTCAATCTATTGGTTCTAAATTATATATTTTTCTTATTTCATTCATTGTTTTAAAATTAAATATATTTTCTTTGTTTATCATTCTTCTAATTGTGTTCTTGTATTCTTCTATCTCTTCATCTTTTCTTTTTATTTCTTCTTCTAATTCTATTCTTGTTTTTCTTTGAGATATATCTTTTGCATATTTTAATTCATGTGTATAGCGACATTCTTTACAACTATTATGTCCTCTACATTGTATGTTTCTTTTGCTGTCGCATTCGTACAGAATATCTATTCTATCTTTATATTCATTTGAAATTACAATTGCACTAAATATCTTCACGTCTTTTTCCTCTTCTTAAATCTATTGTGTTGTATATTATGATGTTTATGACATAATGCTATTAAGTTACTCCACTCTAGTCTTCGTAGCCAACCTGTTGGTGTTTGTATAGGTTCTTTGTGATGTATCTCTTCTGTTAATTGTATTGTATATTTACCTTCTTGCTTTGCCTCTTCTTGACACATCTCACAATATGGATGTTTAATCTTATATGCTTCCTTAAGTAGCTTCCAATCTTTACTGTTGTAAAAAGTTTTATATTTATTATCTCTGTTCTTGTTATATCTACTCATATTTCTTTGTTTGTTAATTTCTATTTCTTTATCTACAATCTTTTGACAATTGCTGCAATATCTATTAGGAGCTTGTATTACCTTTTGGCATCTTGCACATAACTTTAATAACATCTTATTTTTCTATCTTCTTTCTAGTTCTTACTTTTGTCTTTTTCTTTTCTTCTTTAACTTCTTCTATTTTCTTAACATTATCTTCTTTTGTTTCTTCTTTCTTTTCTATTACTTCCATTACTACTGCTAATCCAGATTCCTCTATTTGTTTTGCTCTATCAGCATCATTTATAATATAAATATCTCCTTCGATAATTGCTGCACTTCCATTCGCATTGTATTGTATTTCTTTATCTATAATTCCTTCAATTAGCTCTGGCATTTTATCATTATAGTTTTGTTTTGCTATTACTTTAAACATATCTTTCTTTTTCCTTTCTATCTTTTTATTTAAAAAATTTATCCAATCCTTCTCTGTACATTTTTCTTTGTAGTTAAAATTGTTTGGAATGTTATTAACTATTTTATTAATATTTAAATTGCTTAATTGCATATCTAATATATATCCATTCTTTTCATCTTCAATACTTTCATATGCACTAGGAAAGTTCGTACATAATACTGGAGTTCCATATTCTAAACACTCATTAATAAAGTAGCTATATCCTTCTGTATCTGAAAGTTGAACTCCATAATCAGCCTCTACTATATAATCAAAAAAATTATGAGATGGTTTCATGTATACAATTTCTTCTAAATTAAAGGGCTTTTTATTATATAACTCTAGATCTGTAAATATTGTCCATCTGAACTTTATTCCTGCTTTTTTTAATTCTTGTGCTAATTTAAGCATTCTTTCATAGCCTTTTTCTTTGCTGACTCTTGTTGCGCTAATTAATTTTAATATTGGTTTTGTTTCTTGTATTTCATCTAAAATATTATATATTCTTGTTATTTTTTCTTTTGGATATAATTTTTTAAAAATTTTACAAACATGCTCTGATACTCCAACATGTTCTGTAGTTTTATGCCATTTATTATAAGTAAAATTAACTTCTTTAGCTCTTACATAATCTGCATGTACCATTTGAATATATCTTCCACTTTTGGCTACTACACTTTCTGGATATTCTCCCCATGCAGATGCACAAACACAAATATCACAAATATATTTCTTATTAGAGTCATATTTTTCTACATTTTTTACATTTTCTTTTATTCTTTTTAGATTTTCTTCATCAGCTATACTATATAAAAATGTTATATTGTAATATTTTTTTAATTTTTTAGTAAAGTTATATACAAATGTATCTACTCCACCAAATTTTAATAAATTATTATGATATAATATTATGTTTTTCATTTATATTTTCTCCTGTTTTTTCTTTTAATTTTGTTAAATATTCTTCTAATTCTTTAACCGATTCTTCTATTAATATTATTTTACTAATAAGTTCTTTTTTATTTATGTTATTAAGTTCTGAACTTTCTATTTCTTTGATTGTATTTATATCTTCTATGCAATACATTACCTTTCCGTTTATTTTATAAACTTTAAATAATTTTCTTATTTTATCATTAATAAGTTCTGTATTTATTTCGCTCATTGTCTTATGCGTGTTGATTACAATAAACTTAGAAGAACTTATTATGCTTTTGTCTTTGTATTTTTGTAATGTTTTAATACTTTTTTCCAAATCTATTTTGTCGTCGCTAGTTAATTCTTTGAGTATATTTATTGTATAAACTTCGTTTTCTATTATTCTCTGTTTAATCATCTTTACATATCCTTTAATTTTTCTTGTGCTTTTAAAAGTTTTATAACAAACTTTCCTAAAATCTCTTCAACTTTTTCGTCTATCTCTTCTTCAGACATATCTAATTCGTTATTATCTAACTTATCTTGAATTTTTACTGCTTCGTCTAAAGTATCTGCTATTGATTTAAAAATCTCTGCTAGTTCTTTTATTTCTTCTTTATCATTTTTTTACGCTCATCTTTTTTTCTCTCCTCTTTAAAACATTTATCATAATATTTGCATTGTTCACATTTACGTTTCATACATTCTTTCCAATTAATTTTATCTTTCATATATGTTCATTACCTTTATTAATAAATATAAAATAACTATTTTCATGCTATATCTCCTTTTGGCGGCAAACTATGGATTCGAACCATATACTTTGAAGTACGCATTTCTTAGCAGGAAAGCTTCAGACCTTCTGAATTAATTTGCCATATAAAATAAAAACAAGCTACACTAGAAATAGCTTGTTTTATTAAAAACACTTATTGTTAAGAAAGGAGGTGATCTTGCAACAAATCACAATGTCTAGTACATAAAAAAGAGTAGACATTTAAAACGTCTACTCTTATGGTTGCAGGAACAAGACTCGAACTTGTGACCTTTGGCTTATGAGACCAACGAGCTGCCAGCTGCTCTATCCCGCAATATAAAAAAAATTGTGACATATATAGTCACAATTTTATGTAGTAATTATATTTGAATAATAATAAAAGGATGCCTTACAACTTTCTGTTGCTATTATAAATTATAAACTGTTATTTTTTAAAAAACAAGTGCAAAACAACCGCATTTTAACCGCAAAATAACCGCATTTTCATTTTTCTATATTTTTGACACTTTTTTTAATGCTCTATTAATCATTCTTTGTATTGTATCTTCACTTCTAGTTTCACTATACAATTGATAGTATATTCTATTTCCTATGTCTGCATAACTACATTCTTCTATGTATCTTGAAATCAATAACTGTTTCTCTTTATATGTTAATATCTCTAATCTGTCATCTACTGTTTCCACATCTTTTCTTAATTGTCTTATTTCCTCTTCTAGTTTTGCTATATCCTCTTCTAGTTTTATTCTCTTACTATCTACCTTTGTTACACTGTTTCCTGTTTTATCTGATATTGTATTTTTACTATGTATTCCTTCTGTATCGTAATTTATTCCACTTATGCTAGTATCTACTACTAGATTTTTTAATTCTATTCTTTTGTTCTTTAATTCTTTTAATCTAATGTTTAATGTAGCTTTATTTTCTTTATAGTTTTTTAATAATTTAATTAAGGTTTTAATTTCCAATCTTTTGTACCTCCTACAATTTATATTATTTTCTTTAATTCCTCTTCTAGGTTTAATTTCTTTTTATCTAATTCTATATTGTGTTTCTCTAAATCTTCTATTTTCTTATCTAGTTTTATAAAATAACTTATAGGTTTTGAGTTTATGTATCTTAATATTGCTTTGTAAATATCCTTTTTCGTTATATTGGAATGTGTTACATAAGTAAACTTTTTGATTTCTATGTTACTTATTTTAATCTTCACGCTTATTGTCCATGACATATCGAAAAATCTCCATCCGTCTGCTCTGATTGATTCTGTATTGTGTTCTATAGAATAACTTAAATTATGTTTTAATCTTGCATTTATTTCATCTATTTTTCTTTCTAAATAAAACTTATATAACTTCTCTTCTGTTAATAATTTATTTTTTAATTCATTTTGAATATCATCTATTTCTTTTAATCTTTTTCTTAACTTAAACATTTGTATTCCTCCCTTAATTTTATAATTCAAATAATTTATTAATTGCATACTCTAATCCTTCTATTTTTCCATTTATTCTTAACATTTCTTCTCTACAACTATCTTTTTTTAATCCTTCTAATCTCTTTATTTCTCTTTCTAAAAAATTTTTCATTGTTAATTTAGTCATATTATGAGGCTTATTATCATAATATTGTACTTCGTCGCATTCTATTGGTATCTCAAGTACTTGTTCTTTATTTAATTGTTTTTCTAATTCCATATTTCTTCCTTTTAAGTATCCTATTTGTTCTATTATTTGTGTATAACATTCTACAGAAATTAACATCGTTGGCTGTGCAAAGCCTTTGTCATTGATTACTTTAACATTATTCATATTTAATCTTTCTCCTTCACTTTCCCCTATTTTAATTCTCATATTATCTCCTTATGTTTAATTTATCTATTAATACTTCCACCTGCATTTACATTACCTCTTATTTCATCACAATTTACACTACCTCCACAACTAATATCTCCGCCAACATTATCACAATTTATTGAGCCTCCTGCTTTTATATTACCTTTAACATTGTCACATTCAACTGATCCTTCACATTCTATATTTTCAACATCTCCATATACATATATATTGCTTTTCTTTTTTGCCTCTTCTGATATTATCTTTCCATCAACATATACTTTATTATTAATTACTTGTATGTTATTTCCATCGCATTTTATTTCTTTGCCATTTATAATTATCTTGTTCATTATTACCTCCTATTGTATATTTTTAATTTAATATTTCTTTCTATTAAACTAGATTGAATTTTTCTAAATTTTATTTCATTTTTCCAAGACATAGTATCTAATTTTACATCTACTTCATTAGTAATGTAAATTGTACAATCTCTTCTTCCTATTAATGCTTGCTCTAATTCAAATATGTCTTTTACTAACAATTTTGGTTCAGTTAATTTATTATAAATTTCTTCTGCCTCTTTATCATAAAATTGATTTACTATCCATAATCCTCTACCATTTTTTCTAGCTACAATTAATGCTTGTCTACTACTTCCTTCTGCTTTGTCATATCCTATAACTAGTCTATCTTCCATATTCTAATTTCCTTTCAAAATATTGTTTTATGCAATCTTTGCAAGATTTATCTTTACAATAGCCACATTTATTTGTGTCGAATCCATCTCCTTTTAAGTCATACATTATTGTTCCTGGTCTTATTATTGACATTTTGTATATAAAATCTAGTAATAAATCTATCATCTTTTCTTTCTTCTCTATCTCTTTATCTTGCTCTTTTAACATATTTAATAATCTTTCTATATTGTTAAAAAATTCTTGCTCCTCTTCACTAATTTCATATCTTTTATATCCAACTTCATCTACACTTTCGCTTATAATATCGTGTATATATATTTTTATATCTTTTATAACTTCTGATTGCTCTTTAGTCATCTACTCACCTTCTTTTAATTCTTCTACTGTTTTAGTAGTCCATATTGACAAAACTTTATAGTCTATTTCTGTTTCTGGAGGTATAAAATCTACTATTAATTTGTCATATACATAGTTCCATACATCTTCTGAAGCTTTATATCTTAAACTATATTCTATGTCATCAATTCCTGCTTTTATTTCGCTATATTCATTATCTTCTCCTAAAGCTTCTTTTATTTGTTTTAATACATCAAATATATTTCTCACTTTATTTTCCTCCTCAAAATACTTAATTTATGGTGCAATCCCATTTTCCCAAGTCCATTCTTTTTCTCCAGTTTCTTCATCAATTTCATATTTTTTTACAAATTCGTCATATTTATCTCCAGTTAATGTTCTAACCATTTGATCTATTACCCAAGTTTTATGATGATCTCCATCAATTTGTCCATATTGAAAAGCTATTTCTAAAACTTTATCTGTTTTATCTTTTTCTTCTTTTAATACCTTTATTGCTTCTTTTAATTTAAAATCTTTATGTTCATATGTACACTCTTCATTTTTGGTTTCGTCATAAAATGGACAATCTTCATCACAATATAATTCTGGACTTGAACATACCGCTAATGCTATTAAAGTATTTATTGCTTCTTTTTTATCCATTATTTCACTTCCTCTTCTATAAAATTTAATTTTACATTATTAAGCTTAATTAAGTTCTTCGTTTCTGTTCTTAATTTTTCATACTTTTCTTTGCTTATAGTTATCTCTTTATATCCATAAGCTATCATTTGTTCTATCTTTTTATTTTCACTCATCTTTATTCTCCTTCTTAAATTCAACATTAGAAATAAATAATATTGTGAAAAATACTATCCACCAATGTTTAAAAATTATTGCTAATGTTGTAAAACAAATCAATGCAATACTATTTTTCATAAATACTAATATATTCAACCATTTGCAGTATTTAATCTCTTCTTCTGTCATTGCTTGTCCTCCTCTAATTTATTTGTATCTAAATCTATTTTGGAGTTTAATATGTTATAAGCTTCTTCTATTTCATATATTTTTATTTCGTCATCTCTTAAGCAATGTATGTTTTTGTTGTATGAAGATATTAGTAATGGACATTTTGCACAGCCATCTGAATTATCACATACATCTTGACTTTCTTTTATTGTTAAATTTTTAATCAATTTTATATTGCTCATTTTTACTTCTCCTCATCATCTCTATTCTTTAATTTTCCTACATTTACTATTTGACATTCTAATGTATCATCATTCCAAAAATGTCTGTCATATAATTCGAATCCATCATTAGTTTTACTACAATATTCTTCAACTAAATCATCACAAACTGTTGTAATTGTTCCAAAATAAATTCTTTGTTCTTCATCCCAATCTTTATCTATTTCTCTTCTATCAACATATAAATTTCCACATTCATCTGTTTTTGCTTTTTCTAACAATTTCACAAATGTTTCTTTATTCATATTTATTTCTCCTTATTAATTATTTTTATTCCTTGAAATTTTGCTATTTGTAGCTCTTGCTTTGTTAGCCATTTCTGCCACTTTCCACATTCTCCACAGTATAACCCTCTTCTATTTCCTTGTATTTCTACAAATAAACTTCTTTTACTTGCTCCACATTTATTACATTTTATTTGCATTTAATCACCTAACTTTCTTCCACATCGTGGACAATAATTTATTGGTATTTCTGTAAATAACATTCCAAAAACTCCATTACCTCTGTTCTTAAATATTTGTAAAGTTCCTTTTGCCTCATTTAAAGACATAAGATAATATTCGTCTATTTCTTCGTGACTTTTTCTACATAAACATTTTTCTTCATTTTTTTCTTTCTTCCCTTTTTCAAACTTTTTAAACCATTCTTGATACATATTATTTATCCTCCAATAATTTTTTCTAAAATGTCTAAAATATGATTAACTCCTGCTATGCCAAAATATGCTTTATCTTTTTTATTTGAAAAATTTTTATTAAATCTATCTTTAATTTTTTCTATATTTTCTTTTACTTTTTGTTTTGATATAAACTTTTCTTCAAATTCTGGTGTGTCTACATATACTATTCTTTTATCTTTTAAATCATCTTCTAATACTTCTAACTCTTTTATTCTCTTTTTATCTTCTTCTCTTTCTGCTAATATGTGTTCTATTGCTTCTATTGTTCCGTTTATATTTATGTTTCTAGACATATTTGGAATCCATCCATGTGTTTTGAAAAACTTTAATAAATTATTTAGCTTTTTTACTTTCTCTATATCCTCTTCTATATCCATCCTAATTCCTCACTTTTCTTATATGTGGCAATCAACAATAACTAAATATTTATCTTGATTTTCTGGCTTTTGTATTGTTTCTGTAAATTTTTCTATAAATAATAATTCACTATCTTTTGTATCATTTGCCATTGCAAACCATCCCATTTCTCCTTTTTCATGCCATCCTTTTTCATCTAATAATGCCCAAGTAGTAAATATACTATTTATTTTTGCATAATTTTCTTTTGTTTCATACCTTTCAATATAATATTCTTTTTTATATATTTCCCATTTAATCATTTCTTTTTCTTCTTCATTTTGAGGTTCTTGACCTTCAACGTATAATTCCCAAAATCTAATTGATTTATTATATGTATTATTAAATTCTATTGCTTTTTCAAATTCAATATCTTTAATTTTTGCACCTGTAACCCATTTAAATCCTTCTGGTGCTTTTTTATTTATACTATCTAAATTTCCCCAAGATGGTGTTCCTTCTTCAATATCTTTAACTTCTTCTTTAACTAATAAAATTTTGTTCCATCGACCTCCTATCTCATACCAATCCCATTTTGAATTTGGATTATACGTAGTTAAATGATTTCCATTTTTATCATAACTTTCATCCTCGTATATTTGTAATTTATATAATTCTTCATCTGTATTTGCATTTAAATATTCTATATCATATTTATCTAGTTCTTCTCCTTTTTCTTTTCTTTGTAATACTCTTTCTTTTCTTTCTTTTGCACTATTAATTATTGCTTCTTTCGTTTCATCTACATATGGTTCTACTTCCATATTTTCACTATATGGAGCTAGCATCTCTCCTATTTTATTTAATTTATCTGTTATTACAGCTACTGTATAATGACTCATCTATTCTTCCTCCCCTTAATTATTCTTTCCATCTCACTTCATCAGCCTCTAACAATTTAGCTAACTTTTCTCTGTTTACTATTGTTATTAATTTTCCTTGTTCGTCATAATAGCTATACTCTATTAACTCTTCTCTTTTTACTTCCATAATTTTTTCCTCCGTTTAATCTAATCTTGGTAAATGTCTACTATATTCTTTTTCGTAGTTTTTCTCTTCTTCTTTTCTAATTCTTGTTTTTTGTTTTGGTTTTAATTCTGGATGTATTTCTAAAAACTTTCTTCTATGTCTTGTTATACTCTCAAAACTTATTCCTGCATTAGTTAATGTTTGTAATGCTGTTTTAAAATATGTTTCTGTTAGTCTTGGAAATAATTCTTTAACTGTTTTATATATTAAATAATTATCATCTTCTCTTGCTCTTGTATCTTCTTCTAGTATCTTATAAACTATATCCCTTACTCTGCTTCTTCTCATTTGTATTCCCTCCTATAAATTTGGCTTGTCCCAATATAATTTGCTTTATAAATTGTATCTTCTCAATATCATTTAATTTTAGTAGTTCTTCTGTATTTATAATTTTCATAACTACCTCCTGATTATATTTACAAATTCGCTATATACTTTTCTAAATACCATATTTACTTTTCCTGTAGTTCCTGCTCTTTGTTTTGCTAGTTTTATTGTTACTACTGGTGCTGCTGCATCAGTTTCTTCTTCTTGATATATAAAAATAACATTGTCTGCATCTTGCTCTATTGCTCCAGATTCTCTTAAATCAGATAACATTGGTTCTTGTCTTGTTGCATTTCTATTTAATTGACATAGCCCTATTATTGGTATTTTTAACTCTAATGTTAAAAGCTTTAGTGTTCTAGTTATATCTGCTACTTCTTGCTCTCTTAAATTGAATTTTTGAGAACTTTTAATTAGTTGTATATAATCGATTATTATTAATCCTATGTTTTTCTTGTTTTTCAGTTTTCTTGCTTCTACTTCTATTTGCTGTATTGTTCTTAAATTACTAGTAATATATAAAGGTTTTTCTTCTAATTCTGCTCCAGCTTCATATACTTTTACTGCTTCTTGGTCAGTTAATGTTCCTAATCTCATTTTTGTACTATTTATTCTTGTATCTTTCGCTATTAATTTTGTTATAATTTGTTCTTCTGACATTTCTAAACTTATAAACATTACTGGTATTTTCTTTTTAGCTATATAGTCTGCTATTTGTAATGCAAATGTTGTTTTTCCCATTCCTGGTCTAGCGCCAATTATTGTTAACTCTTCATTATGTAGTCCGCAAGTTAATTGATCTAAATCTAGCATTCCTGTATACAAGCTATAATCATTTTTGTTTTTCATATTTTTCTCTATCATGTCTAAAGTATCTATAATCTGCTCTTTTAAACTTTCTTCTTTAACTTCTCTATCTTCAATTTTATTTAACTCTTTTATTACTTTTTCTATGTCTATATCTATATTTTCAGCATCTTTTATTTTTGTTACTGACTCATTTAATAGTGTTTGCATTTGTCTTTTTTTAGTTAATTGAATTAACTTTTTATATACACTCTCTGCAGTTGTGCTGTATATATTCTCACTTAATGTTGCTAAATAACTTAATATATTTTTTTCATCTGTCAACTTATTTTTTACAGTTAACATTGTAATTTCTTCTTTTGCTCGTTTTAAACTTTGTATTGCTTTAAATATTTTTTTATTTAATCTAGTTGTAAAATCTGCATCTATGAGCTCACATTCATAATTTTCGAAAATTAGATAATATAACATTGCCTTTTCTATTTCTTCATCCTGCATTGCTTTTACCTCTAAGTAGTTTTAAATATTCGTCTTCGCTCAACTTCGATGTGTCTATTACTTCTACGTCCTCAGTTTTAATATTATCTTTCTTTTCGTTTTTGTTTTGATTTTCATTTTTAGCTTCTGCTAATGTTTTTATGTTAGCTCTAGACCAATTATTGAGAATTGCCTTTATATAACTGATTGTTCTTTTATTGTTTTCTATGCTAATTTGCATTGCATAAATAACTAGATCTTCTCCTAATTCATCTGTAAAATCTTCTAAAACTTTTGATGTATAAGGTGTTAGTAGATTAATATTTTCTTCGTAAAATTTTGAAACTTTTTGAAAACCGTCGCCACAACTTTCGCTTTCTTCTTGTTCTTTTTCTTTACTATTCTTATCTATACTAATCTTATCTAATCTATTCTTATCTATACTGTGTATACACTCTGTATCCAAGTTGTATACATTGCTTTTATCTATTGTCAATCTTGCTTTTTCATCTTTATATATTGTTTCTTTATATCTATCTTTCTGAAGATAATTATTTAATCTCCAATGCCTTATAACTAAAACTCCTGTATCAAAGGGAATTACAAAAGATTTAGCTATTAATATTTTTAAATCATCTTCTTTTTTTCCAGTCATTCTCATTATAGATTTCCATTTGTCTACAAAACCATCATCATCTGCTTGCATGGATAAATGAAAATATAAATTTTGAGAACTATCTGGCATTTCTAAAAACTCATCACTCCCAACTACGGAGTTATTAAACATTCTTTTTTGTGCCATTTGTTTTTTCCTCCTATGTAAAAATAAGGTATAACATATGTTGTCATACCCCGTTGTCCACACTAATTAACATTTATAAAAGGAATTGCATCTGAAGTAGTTGTTGGTAATTGTCCATTCCATTTTTCTATTGCCTTTTGTTCGTTTTCAATTTCTTTTAACCTTAAGTAATTATCTGTAATTTGCTCATTTTGTTGTCTCATTACTTCAGCATCTGCCTTAGCGTTTTCTATTTTTTTCTCGTTTTCTACTTTTGCTTTTTCTAATTCATATTGTGCTTTTTGTGTTTCTTGCTCTACTATTTGTTTTTGTTCTACTGCTGTGTCAAATTCTTCTGAAAAACTTAAATCTGTTATATTTAAAGCTGTTACTGTTACACCTTTATTTTCTAATTTATTTTTTAATAAATTAATAATTACATCTGCCACTTCACTTCTTTTTGTTATTGTTTCTTCTGCTGTATATTGACTTATTCCTTGTTTAATACTTTCTAATATTGCTGGTTCTATTAATACTGTTTGATAATCTTTTCCCACTTCTTTATATAAATTATTTGCATTGTTTTTATCTACGTTATAATTAACTACTACTTTTAAATTGCTTATTTTTTGTAAATCTTTTGAACTCGCTTCTGTTGCTATCTCATATTTTTGTGTTCTACAGTCTATCTTTACAATGCTTTCTATAAATGGTGCCTTTAAATTAAATCCTTCTTGAATCACATCATCTTGTACTTGTCCGAATCTCGTTTTTACTCCTACATATCCAGTTGGTACAGTTGTTATACTAGCAACAAGTATGATCATTGCTATTACAATTACTCCTACAATACTTCCTATAATAATTTTAGTTTTTGTTTCCATATACATTTTTTACCTCCCAAATTCTTTAATAAATTTCTCTTCACTATATTTTTTTATAAATTTTTGTTTTGCTTCTTCTTGAATTGCTTTCTTTTTTAAAGGATTATCCGTTAACTCTCTGTGACATTTAAAACATATTGGTATAACTAGTCCATACTTCATACTAGTCTGTCTGTTTCTTCCACCAAAAACTTCGTCAAAGTGATCCTTTTTATGCTCTTGACAGATATAGCAAATATCTAAATTGTATGTAATTATGCTGTACCTTTTGCGCTCTAATTTTGCCAGTTTGCTGCTTTTCTTCTTTATTTTCTTGTGTTCTTTTTTTTCTGTTTTCGGTGGTTTAGGCACAGGATGAAATTCTTTTGATAAATCCATTTGTCCCTCTTTTCTTGCATTTCATTAGCATTTATGCTAAAATAATCTAAATTGATTTATTTAAATTAATTATTTATAGTGGTTGTTGATGTGTCAGCATTAGCAATCACTTTTTTTATTCTTTTATAACTTTTATACAATTCTAAATAACTTGTTTCTGCCAAATCTGTGTTGTCTACTTCATTCTTTATTAATCTTAATTTATTAGATTTTTCACTTAACTCACGTTCTACTTCGTAAATTTCTTCTTCTAAATTATTTACTTTATCGTTATATATCTCTGTAGATACTATTGCATAGGCTACTAACATTCCTATAATAACTAACAATAAAAATATTATTATTGCTTCCATTTGTTCTCTATTCTCCTTTTTTCTAATTTCATTTTTGATAACGTAACAATATGCCAAATATATATTTTATCTAATCTATCCATCTTTTTTATCACTTCCTTTCTATTAAATTTTGTATTATAATTACCTCGATTGGAGGTGAATACCGATGACAATATGTCCCTTTTTAAGAGTTCAAGGAAATATTTGTCCTTGTGATCGTAGATGTGCTTTATTAACAAGCAATGGCTGTAGCATTAAAGTAATTGCTGAATCATTAAATAAAGACACTTCTAATAACCTTAATAAAACTACTTCTGACTAATTGCATTTAATTGTATCAGCTTATCTATAATCTCAAGTGTACGTGGACTTGGGATTTTTTCTTTTTCTAATCTCTCTTTTACTTTATCTATAAGTTTTTGTTTTATTTCTTCCATATTTTAACTCCTTATCCAATAAATATTTTTATTACTACTAATGCTCCTGCTGCTATAACTGCTGCTGTAGGTAGTACATCACTACATAAACTACATACTGCTTTTCCAATTATGCAATATTTTTTCATTTGTTTACTCATTTTCTCTCACTCCTTTCTATATAATTTTTCTTGCCATTTCTTGTAGCATTTCTTGTTTATCTTTTTCGTTTAGTCCTAAATCATAAAGTAAAACGGCTCTTTTATCTGCTAATTGTTTTACTCCTGTTCCTTTTATTCTAGGGAAATCAGGTCTATTAAATATCTCTCTTGCTTTGTTTTCTCCTATGCCTCTCCAGTTTGCGTAATCGTAAGGTGTTATTGTTTCTGGTAAATCTACATAACTTAAAAATGATTTCTTTTCCTGCATTTTTATCACTTCCTTTCTGTCGAAATTTGTATTATAATCACCTCGAAAGTGAGGTTATAATTATGTCTTTAAATTTTGATATTAATAATCTAGTTACCATAGCTACTTGCATAATTAGTGGTTTTTTTGGTTATAAAGTAAGTAAATTTTCTTTAAAAAGCCCCCTAAAAACTAAAACTTTAGAAAAACAGTTATACTATGTTTACCTTCCATTATTTAAAAAAATGGAAAAAAATTTATACAAATCAATTTCTCCTGAAACAGCATTAGAATATATTGATTTTTTTAATGATTTAAAACTTAAACATTATGAATTAATAGATGGAAATCTTATAAATGTTTTTCAAATCTTCCAAAAAACTACAAATAAAAATTCTGTTTCTTACATAGCATATGAATCTGTTTGCCAAAAAATAGACAAATTGTTTGATTCTACTCGTCGTAGCTTGTTTTTACCTACAAGATCTCTTTCATATAAGATAAATAATAGGCAATTCCCTAAAACTTATCAAAATATTTTTAAAGTTATTTGCTCAAGCTTACTTGATATTTCTATATTTACTACAGTAATTATTGCATCCTATGGAATTATAAGTATTGTTCAAGCTTTCTTTAATTGGATAATCTCTATTTTTTAAACTTACCTATCAAATATCCTATTAAGAAACAAAATAAGTTCATAATAAATAATTTCATATTATCTTCTCACCTCTTCTAATCTTTTGTTTAGTTTTACTGAACTTTAAAGTTAAAAAAATTTGTACATGGCTTTTTTAAAATTTTACTTATTTTGTTTATATGAGAAATTTTTGGTTCTACTAATCCATTTTCAATATTATAATAAGTCGCAGGGCTCTTAAATCCCATCAATTTAGACATATCCCTATAAGAAAGATGCCTAAACTCTCTTTCATTTTTTAATTCTTCTGTTTTTACATATTTTTTATAATCTTTTTCCATATTGCACCTCCTGTTCAGTTTTGTTGTACCAATTATATACAGTAGCTTTGAACTTGTCAATATTTTTTAGCAAAAAAGTTTTGCAATTCTGTACATCTATTGATTTTCTAAGAAAAAAATATATATTTTGTTTACTTTCCCTGAACATCATGTTATAATGTTTATAGTTTTTGAACGGAGTGTGAATTTGAATGAACAATGAAGAACTAAAAAAGAGCATAGGAAATAGAATAAAACACCTTAGAGTTGAAGCTAATTTAACTCAAGAAGAATTAGCCAATAAATTAAATTCTGTAAAAGGAAAAAGCAGTATAGCTAATTATGAAAATGGTTCTAATCTTCCTAGTGATGAAGTAAAATTTCAACTGTGTAACATTTTTAATTGTTCTTTAGATTACTTAATGTGTAAAACAGATATAAGAAATCCAGAAGAACTAAAAAATATAAAATTTGCCAATAGCGGAGGATTAGATACATCTGGATTAGATAAAGAAGATTTATTAGAATTGCAAAAACAAATTGATTTTATAAAATGGAAAAAACAAAAAGGGGATATAAAAAATGAAGATAAGTAAAAAAGATATTATTTTAATTGTTGTATTAATTATTTCTATTTTACTTAATATATTTTTAATAAGTTATATTAGTATCAGTAACGCTTCAAAAAAAGTAAGTAAAAATATTGATGCTTCAACAATGTTAGACTCTGAATTAGTACAAATGTTTAAAGACGAAGGATATGAAATAAGTATGACTCGTTTTTCATCAGCAGACTATATTGTATTAAGTAATGAAGCAAATGGAGTCAATATACAAAGGGTATATACAAAATATATTGGAACCTTAATGACTTATTATAATAAAACAATAAATGATAAAATGGCTGATTTAATTAATTTTACTGATAATGATACAGAAGAAAAGAAACAACAATATGAAAATTTCCAAGATTGGCAAAAATATTACAATATTTCTTTATCACAATTATCTGAATTTCTAGATAATTACTATAAAAATAATCAAGATTCAATTGTTTATATAGATGAATACAATATATTAAATTATTAATGGAGAATATAAATGGAATTATTAGATTTAGAAAATATAGCAAATAAAGAAAAAATAAGTATAGTAAATTATAAAATGCGAAAAAATAAAGCTAGAATAATCGATAAATTTATTTTTATGAACTATTCAAATATAAATACATATACTGAAGAAAAATGTTTGCTTGCGGAGGAATTGGGGCATTACTACTATGATGCATACTATACCCTTTCCTCTTCTAAATATGAAATAGAAAGACAAGAATATAAAGCTAACAAATGGATGTCGTTAGCTTGTGTGCCTCTAAATTCAATTTTAAGCTGTTTTAAAAAAGGAATATATAATTTATTTGATATTGCAGAAGAATTAAATGTAAAACCGAATATGGTTAAATTTGCATATAATTATTACTTAGATAATGGAAAGCTAAACACTAATGATAAATGCTAAAATATAGCATTTAATTTTTTATATTATTAAGCGAAAGGATGTTTTGTATGGCAAAAAGAGGAAATGGAGAAGGATCTATCTTCTATTCCGAAAAACTAAATAGATGGGTTGGTCAATTTACTGCTGGCAGAAAGGCAGATGGTAAATTAAATCGTAAATCTTTATATGGTAAAACTCGTAAAGAAGTAAAAGACAAAATGAATAAAGCTCTTGTAGATGTTAATAAAGGACTTTTTATTGATAAGCAAGATATAACATTTAAAGAGTTAATCGAAAACTATATAAATTACAAATATAATACTAACCAAATTAGTGATAGAAGTTATTTAAGGAATCAAGAAACTCTAAAACAAATAATAAAATGTGATTCTACTTTTGCTAACAAAAATATACAAAAAATAACTACAGAAGATATAAAACATTTTTTAACTACTATTACTGTTTATTCTGATAGCTCTATAAAAAAAATGTATTCAATGATGAATAAAGCTTTTAAAATTGCAATATCTGAAAAATATATAATATTTAATCCAGCTAATAGTGAAATTATAAAAAAACCAAATTCAGATAAAGAAAATAAAAAAGTTGAAGCATTAACCGTAGAAGAACAAAGAAAATTAATAAATGTTTTAAAACTGAATAAAAAATATGATTTAATTATCTTAATGCAATTGTATACAGGAATGAGAATTGGAGAAGTTTTGGCATTAAAAAAAGATGATATTAATAATAATAAAATCTGTATTCAAAGAACATTAACAAGGAATAAAGATGATAAAGTAATTATAGGTAGAAAGCCTAAAACTGAAAATTCAACAAGAAATATAACAATTAACAAATCTATTCAGATAATACTACAAAATGTTTTTAAAATTGATTCTCACAATAAATACGGGCTATTATTTTATGATAATGAAAAAGATAGTTTAATATCTCCTAATGAACTAAATTCATATTTGCAAAGATTAAATAAAAAATATTCTATTGCAGAACATTTACATACACATATGCTAAGACATACCTATGCTACTCGTTGTATTGAAAGTGGAATGTCTGCTAAAGTATTACAAATGAAATTAGGACATAAAAATATTTCTACAACAATGGATACTTATGCTTCAGTTTTTGAAAAATTTCAGCTCCAAGAAGATGATAAATATAATATGTATTTAGAAAAAGAAAATATTGGGTTGCATTAAAATTGCATTAAAATCAAATTTAAAAACTATGTAATCAGCTATTTTTAAGCATTACATAGTTTTTGTTCTTGGTACCGATGGTGGGACTCGAACCCACATGGTTTCCCGCCAGATTTTGAGTCTGGTGCGTCTGCCAGTTCCGCCACATCGGCATTTATATGCTAATACATATTAGCATATATTTTTTTATTTTGCAATAATTAAATTATCAAATCTTTAAAACTCTTTCCGTATTTTAAGATAGGATAATCAAAAATATCTAATACAGTTGCTGAAATATCTGCATATGTGTCCCTTATTCCAAGATTAATACCATGTTTTATATTTTTTCCATAAACTAAAATAGGTATATATTCCCTATCATGATCTGTACTTGGTGTTGAAGGATCATTTCCATGGTCTGCTGTTATAATTAATAAATCATCTTCATTCATTGCTTCAATAATTTCTGGTAATTTATTATCAAAATATTCTAAGGCTTTTGCATAACCTTCTACATTATTTCTGTGACCATAAAGCATGTCGAAATCTACTAAATTTGTAAAAATTAATTTTGCGTTTTTACTATTCTTTATTTCTTCTATTGTTTTTTCTATTCCATCAGCATTTCCTTCTGTATGAATTGCTCTTGATATTCCCCTGCCTGAAAATAAGTCTTCAATCTTTCCAATTGCAACTACTTCTTCGTTATTCTCATAAAGTACATCAAGCATTGTCTTACCAAATTCTGGTGATTCAAAATCTTTTCTATTATATGTTCTAGTAAAATTATCTGCTTTATCTCCTACAAAAGGTCTAGCAATAACTGTTCCTATATCATATTCTTCTGTACTTAACATTTCTCTTGCTATTCTACAAATTTCATATAATCGTTCTACAGGAATTATGTCTTCATGTACTGCAATTTGAAAAACGCTATCTGCAGAAGTATATACAATAGGAAATCCTGTTTTTAAATGTTCTTCTCCATATTGTTTTAATAATTCTGTACCAGAACCAACACCATTAAACAAAGTGCCTTGTAATCCTGTTTTTTTCTTAAATTCTTCTATCATCTTATCTGGAAAGCCATTTGGATATGTTTTAAATGGCTTTTCTTTTACAAATCCTGAGATTTCCCAGTGTCCTACAGGACTATTTTTACCGGCACATTTTTCTTGTGCTTTACCATAATTTCCAATAGGATTTTCTTCTTTTTCTGGAATTGTTAATCCATCAATATTATATAAACCTAATTTTTTCATATTAGTTAATTTAGGTTTTGCAAGCTCATAAATATGTCCTAATGTATTTGCACCTACATCACCATATTTATCTGCATCTGGTAATTCTCCAACTCCAAAACTATCTAAAACAACAATAATTGTTCTATTTATCATTGTTTTCCTCCTTCTTATGTTTTAATTTCAAATTATATTCTTTTACATGTATATCACAATTTTGGTATTCAAATTTCTTTACTTCTTTATTCATTCTGAAAAATGATTCTCTTTTCTTTAAAAATTCAAATTTCGAATTATCTAGTAATACCAAATCATTTAGCTCCATACCTTCTGGAAGTGTCTTATTATAATTGTCATAATAAACTGTATTAGTTAAAAATATAAGTGGCATTCCCTTTTTTATATTTATCCTACAGATATGCTCATCAGTACTTTCTATATCATTTATAGCTTCTTCTGGATTTACATGATAAATTTCGAAATTAGATTTATTTATATCTTTTTCTGCCACATATAATGATAAATTCATTGGTGCCTTTATTTGTAATAAAGCCTTTTCTATATCACTTACAATTACTTTTAATTTTTCTACAAACCTATCTAATGACGTATTCTTATTTACATCTATTACTCTGTACATATTTTTCTCTATTTCACGATGCTTTCTTCCTGCTAATACTCTAATTTTTGTTTTATCTTCAGAAAGTCCACCAAAAATATCGTATTCTTCTTTTGGAAATAATGAACTTACAATTGTAGTTTTCTCTTTTATATCATTAAGTTCTTGTTCTATTAGATGCAATTCTTTCTCATTTAGGTCATCTTTATCTTTTATCTTGTTGATGAATTCCAAAATCTCTGTTGTAGCTAAAAATATACTGTCACATTCTTTTTTAGATAACTTTTTCCTTATTATTTTATCCATGTTCTTGCCAAGCTCTTCTAAATCTTCTAAATAATCAAATGTCTTTTCTAAATTTGTAACTGGAACTTCCTCTTCTGCATCTATCTCTGATAAAATTAAGTTATTATCCTTATTGGTATATTTCCAAAAATCAAAAATACTCTTGTTATGCTCATCTATTTCTTTTAAATATGCCTCTGCATTGCGAATTTTACTATTTAAAATTTTTATTTTATTTTCTAATGCTCGTACATCCATTTCATCATTTTTTAGTCTTTTATCTTGTCTTTCAAAAGCCTTAATCAATAAAACTAAATCCTCTATTGTTAAGAATTCCTTTGTTCTATCTATACCATCATTCTCTTTAAAAATCTCTTCTATTTCTTGTGTTTCTTCCTCTTCTTTGCTATCTTTATCTAATATCTCTTTTGCTCTTCCTTTTAATTTTTTCTTGTTTTGCATAAAGAATTTAATCTTTCCAAAAAAACTACGCTTACAATCTAAATATATTGATATTTCCTTTTCTTTGTCTTGAAATTCTTTTACTTTGTTTTTTTCTTCTATTGATAATTCTTGTTTTTGTTTTTCACATTTATTTAGTTTTTCTACGATATCATTAATCTCATTATCTGTCTTATAAAACTCTGTTTTTATAAAATTAGTTAAATTCCCATATTCTATTATATCTCCGTTATATAAAAATTCTAAGCTTCCATCTTTTTTTATTCTTGGCTCGAATACATATTTACCATTTGTTTCTGTTTGTAAAATAAATAATGCTTTAATTAATTTAAAAAACTTAATTGCTTCTTCTTCATTTTTTATTACAATTTTATAATGACTGTTAATCTTTTCATAACAAATAGTGTTTCCTATAATATATACATTCATTATTCCATTTTTGTCATACACCTCATAAACAAATGGCCAATCTTTAGTAAATAACCATATATAATTTTCTGTATCTGCAATCTCATTTCTTGTTAATAACTCACCAGAATATTCTGTATTGCATACAGGCACATAAATATATATATCCTTATTTTCTTTATATGCTTCTATTTGTTTCTTTAGAAGATAAAAAAATGCTTCAAATTCCTCATCTTCTAGAGTTACCATCATAAAATACTGTTTTGTTATGTCGGAATAATAAATTTGCCAAAGATAATTTTCGCTATATTTTACTTCGAATGGAATTTCTTCATTTAAGATTTCTTGTTCGGCAGCTATTCTTTCTAATTCATTTATATTTATCTTATCTACCATTTTTAAAAACACGCCATGTTTTACTATGTCATCTTCTGATTCAAGCTTTAAATAATCATATAGTTGGTTACATTCCTCATATTTCTTTGAAAGCAAATCCATTTTATTTCTTGGAGTTATATATATTTGAATATCTTTTATGTTTAAATATTTATATATTCTACTTTTATTTTCGCTAAAGCCTCTAATAGGTCTAAATTCAAGAGGTCTATAATTTTTTATAAATTGTGGTATATTATTTAAATCTAGTCCTATATATTCTAAGTTTGTTTGTATTTTTAATTTTTCATCACTTGTAAGTTCATTCATATTAACCTCCATGTCTTTTCATGCTTACTAGTATAACATAACATAAAAAAAAAGTGAATGCAAAATAGGGATTTATGAGCGTTCTTTTTTCCTATATTTAAATCCAGAAAAAACCACCTAATGTCTTAGCATTGGTGGTTTTAATATATAACTTATGCTCTTGGATGAGCTTTCTTATAAATATTTTTAAGTCCTTCATCTTGAAATTGCATATATACTTGGGTTGAAGAAATATCAGAATGACCAAGCATAACTTGGATTGCTTTTAAATCTGCCCCATTTTGCAATAAATGTGTTGCAAAAGAATGTCTTAACACATGTGGTGTAATGTCTTTATCTATATGAGCTTGTTCTTTATAGAATTTTACTATTTTCCAAAAACCTTGTCTTGTTAATCTTTTACCATTTATATTTACAAATAAAGATTTTTCATCTTCACTTTTAATTAAATATGGTCTTGCTTTCTTTATGTATTCTTTTAAAGCATTAATAGAAATTGCTCCTAGTGGTATATTTCTTTGTTTATTGGCATTTGTACAAGAAACATATCCTTCTTTTAAGTTAACGTCTTCTAGATTTAGATTTATTATTTCTGTTACTCTCATTCCTGTTGCATAAGCAAATTCTAACATTGCTTTATCTCTAATTCCTTTTAAATCAACAGCTTTAGGTTGCTCTAATAATAATTCTACTTCTTTAGAACTTAAAACACTTGGTACTCTTTTTTCTACTTTTGGAGATTGTATTCCCTCTGTTGGGTCTTCTTTTATTTTTTTAGTTCTTACTAAATACTGATAAAATGATCTTATTGATGCTAAGTTTCTAGAAATTGTTGAAGTTTTTTTACCAATATTTTTTAAGTTTTCAAGATATTTTTTTATATCATCTTTTGTAACTTTTAAATATTGTAAATTTTCTTCATTTATATATGATTCATATTGGGTAATGTCCCTCTTATATGATTGTAGTGTGTTATTTGATAATTTTTTATCTTTTTGTAAAAATTCTAAAAAAAGTTTAATTTTCTTTTCCATGCTACTATCTCCTCTACTGCTTTTTTTAGTTTTATGTACATATATTATTTACATAAACTATATATGTTATATCAAAGATATTCAAAATTGTAAATATCTTTTTGCTAATTATTAAATATATTTTGTTATAAACGTAAGTAAATTTGTTGAAATATAGACTTCTATTAAAGAAGATAACATAAAAAATACTACTGCTATTATAGATAATATCGAGTGTCGTATAATTTCTAATTTTATATTTTCTTTGGTTCTATTTTTCATAATTGCATAACATAATTTTGTACTACTTACCGCTATAAAAAATAATGCTGGAATAAATATAATATTATGAAATAATATACTTCCTATGCAAAAAAACACACCTTTTCCAGTTCCTAGTGCGATTATGGCTCCAGATATTGTATATCCGATACATAAACCTTTATACAAAACAAAAAAATATATTAGTGGTAAACCAATAATAGTAGAACCTATGAACCATAATATTATTCCCATTAATATATTTCTTTTGAATGATACATTTATTAATTCATTTTTATCTATCGAGTTATTATCTTTTAATGTTGTAACAAAATTATTTATATATTCACTAACCTCATTTTTTTGTGCTTCATCAGAGTTATTTATAAAAAATACTCCTAAAACAATTCCTATAAGTAAAAAAATTAATAATAATATATATATTTTTTTATTTTCTTGTAAATTTTTTAAAATTACCTCTATATATGTATTTTTTGTTTTTTTCATTTTATCCTCCATAGAATTATTTATACATAATATCTATGTGATAAAATGATTTTTAGAACTAATTATCTAGTGTTTTTGTGGAAACTTTTCCGTAATTTCCTCCTCCACCAGCTTCTATTTGTAATCTTCCTTTTCTAGATTCATCAATAATTGTAGCTAGCTTAGTTCCTACAACAGCTTCTATATCATCAAATGACAACTTATGTAATATATTCATTTCTGTTCCAAAATTATCTAATAGTTTTTCTATTGTTTTATTTCCTAGACCAGGTACAAAACCTAGTGGTGTTTGATATATATAATCTGGTCTAGATTTTGGACTTACAGATTCTTTTTTATCTTTTATTAATTCTATCCTATCAAAAACTCCAAATGTAACTTTACTACTTCCACAATAAGGACATACTTCTACTGGTTCTTTAGTTTGAATTGTAGAATTGCAAGCATCACAATATGTTCTATGATATTTACCTAGCTTTGGATCTAGTCCATAATTTGCAACAATTTTTCTTCCATCTTCATTTTTTAGTGCTTTAACTAATTCTTTAAAAGATATATCTTCCATTTGTATTTTATTATATTCCCTTGCTATTTTAGGCAATGAATGTGCATCAGAATTTGTAACAAATGTCTTATCTTCTAATTCTGATATCATATCTGCTAAATATGTATCAGAACTTAAACCTAATTCTACTGCAAAAATCTTATCATATTTTTCTTTAAATATATCTTTTAGTCTGTCTGTACAATTTCCATAGTAACTTTTAAATGGTGTAAAAGCATGTGCTGGTACTAGTATACCATTATATTTTTCTACAATATCTATTAATTCATATCCTGATAAATCTGACCTTTGGGTACTTAATGTTATATTTTTTATATGTTTACTCATTTCTTCTGAATAAGCTTTTATATCTTTTAGATGTGGAAAATAACATAAGTTGTGTGCTGAACCTTTTTTGCCATTTCTACCTTTTTCTGATGTTTCGGTCTCACTTCCAAGTATTATACATACTTTATCTTTATATATAATTCCTCCATCTTCTAGCTCGTATGCATCGCCTGTTTTTAAGAATTCTTCTATATCTTGAATAACATATGGTGATGCACAATCTATAATTCCTACAATGTTTATTCCTTTTCTTTCTTCACATTCTTTTGCAATATTTGCAAAGTTTAAACTTTTCGCTGCAGTAATTTTTATTGGCTTGTTATTTTCTGCTCTACCAATATGTACATGCAAATCTGCAAAAAATTCATTCATTTTTTATTCCTCCCCACTTATATTTAACAAGTCAGAAAACTTATGCTCTTCATCTATTTGTTTTGCTATTTCATGCTTTATTCTTCTATCTGCATTTATTTCTTGTTTATTGTCTCTTATTCCATTTTTATTAACTTCTAATTTTTTGCCTTCTATGTATAACTTTTTGGCAGTTGTTCTATAATCTATAGCCGCATTAATTCCTTGTGCTAAATTATATTTTGGAATCATATTAATTTTAGTTTGCCATCTTGTAATTATTTTACTTTTGTCTAATCCAAGAGTCTCTAAATTCTCAAATTCCATAACAAATTCTTTAAAGTCTTGTAAATATACATTTTCTAATCCTTTTAAATTTTCATTTTCCAAAACGAATAAAGCTTCTGTTGGATTAAAAGCTCTTCTATCATCCCTGTCTAGAAGCATTCCAAAATTATCTATTAATTCTAATATGTCTCCCTCTTTATCTCTTGGTGTAATGTTAGCAATTCTATTAGCTTGTTCACAAATTCTACAAAACTTTTTGTCGAATCCTAATTCTTCAAGATATTCTGCTCCTTTACGTAAATAAGTTCTTCTTTTTTCTTCTGTAAATGAAATTACACTCTTTTTACACGCATATAATAAACACGCTGTTAATACTAAATTATTATCAACATCTGGCTTAGAATGTTCTAAAAACATTCTACATATTTCTGTTTTAAATATTACTGTATTATCAAAAAAGCAGTTATGTTTTTTCTTAAAATACAACAATATCTTCATTTTTTCAGTTAATTTTCTTTCATTTAGCATCATATCTGCAAAGCTATCATTATACATATTCATTACTCCTCTTATATGACATTTTTGTTAATTATATGCCATTGTTATTTTCTTTTCAATAAAATAACTAAAATGTAATATTTTTGTAATACGAAAAAAACGATTCTAAAAAATTTTAGAATCGTCAATAACAAAAGTTATTTAATTATATTTTTATGTCTTTTAATTGTTTTTCTATATCTTTTATATCCCCTTTGTTATGTATAATATAATCTGCATTTTCTATATAAAACTCGTCCGTATTTTGCATATTTAATCTTTTTTCTGCCTCATCTGCTTTTATGTTATCTCTTTTCATTATTCTTTCAATTTGAACATTTCTTTCTGCTATAATAGCTATTACAAAATCACAAACTTGATCTAAATTACTTTCAAATAATAATGGAGCATTTACAACAATTATTTTCTTTTTTATTTTATTTATTCTTTTCTTTATTTCATCTACAACATAAATAAAGGTAAGCTTGTTTAGTTCTTCCCTCTTTTTATCATCCTCATATATGATACTTGCTAATTTTTTTCTATTTAATTCACCTTTTCTATCTACTATTCCAGATCCAAAACTTTCAACTATTGATTGTAAGTACATTGTTCCCTTTTTAGATAACTCTCTAGCAATTTTATCTGCATCTACTATTTCTGCATTATATTTATTTTCTAGTATTTCACATAAAGTATCTTTTCCTGCTCCGGAACTTCCTGTTACGCCTATTATTTTCATACGCCTACCTCCCACGTTCTTATTATACCATATTTTGCATAAATAAACAATATTTAGGGTAAACATAACACATGTTTTTACTACAGAATTATTTACATTTTTCCTCTTCTATTTGTGTTTGAATATACTTACTCAATTCAGAATCCATACTAAAATCTGGTTCGAAACATTTATCTATAATTCCTTTAACATTTAATTTTTTATACGTTTCCATTGATTCATTTTTTGTTGCTATAAATACATTCTTACCACCTATACTATGAACATATTCAAATGCGAAGCTATCTGTTAATCCATCACCAAAATATATAATGTTATTAGTTTCTTTATTATCTTTTTGAACATGCTTAATGACGTCTACTTTCTTTTTATCTGTTAATAAAATATCTATATCTTTATATATTCCATTCTCTTCATTAAATGTAACCCCATAAACACCATCTACATATTTTCCAATTACTGTTTTATTCACATAATCTTTTATTCCAGAAGTAACAATATAATGTTTTACACCTGTTTTTCGACTTTGGAAATTTTTAAAATATTCTATAACTCCATTATTAAATTTTACTTTATCTGCTCCTAAGCAAACATTTTCTTTAGTTAATAAAATATTGTTTTCTAACAATATTTCTGTATAGCATTTATAATAAGCTTCATATAGTCCTTTGCTATTAGTTAATTCTTCTGCTACTCTATTTATTAGTTTCTCTTCATTATATCCACATTTTTTTATTATTTCATATTGTGGTAAAGAATACGGAGTTAATGTACCATCAAAATCATATATTACTATCATTTTCTATTTCCTTTATTTAATTTATTATAAGTTTTTTATAGCTGTTCTCGCTAATTCATCACATCTATTATTATATTCGTTATCACTATGTCCTTTTACTTTTATAAATTCAACTTTGTGAATTTTAGTAAGTTCATATAATTCTTCCCATAACTCCTTATTTTTCACAGGCTCTTTTGCGGCATTTTTCCACCCATTCTTTCTCCAATTGTATATCCAGCCTTGTTTAAAACAGTTTACAACATATGCACTGTCACTATATAATTTAACATTGCAAGGATATTTTAGAATTTTTAAAGCCTGTATAACTGCTGTAATTTCCATCTCATTATTTGTTGTATTTAGCTTTCCACCTGATATTTCTTTTTTATTTTCTTTATACATAAGTACCGCACCCCATCCCCCAGGACCTGGATTTCCAGAACACGCTCCATCTGTATATATTGTTATTTCTTCCATTTTCTTCTCCTATATTTGTAATTTTTACCATTTTATGATATTATATCAATAATTTGTTTATACTACAATATAAGGAGGGATAAATATGTCAAAAGTTTTAGGAATTATTGCAGAATATAACCCATTTCATAATGGTCATCTTTTGCATTTAACCAAATCTAAAGAAGAAACTGGTGCCGAATACAGTATTTGTATTATGAGTGGTAATTTTGTTCAAAGAGGTAATACCTCAATAGTTAATAAATGGGTAAAAACAGAAATGGCTCTAAAAAGTGGTATAGATTTAGTCTTAGAGCTTCCAACAGTATATTCTATTTCTAGTGCAGAAAATTTTGCAGAAGGCGCTATAAAACTTTTAAACTCCTTAAAAATTGTAGATACAGTTTCATTTGGTTCCGAGAATTCCGATATAGATATATTAAATAGATTTTCTGGTATTTTATATGAAGAGCCAAAACAATATGTAGAATTCTTAAATGAAGAATTAAAAAAAGGGCTTTCTTTTCCAAAAGCTAGAGAAAATGCAATATTGCTATATTTAAATGACCAAAAATATTCTAACATTTTAAATCAACCCAATAATACTTTAGCAATTGAATACTTAAAAGCTTTAAAGAAATATAAATCTCATATTATGCCAATAACCATAAAACGTGAAAAAGCTTTTTATAATAGTAATTGCATTGTTGATGAATATGCAAGTGCTACAGCAATTAGAAATATGATTGTAAATAATCAATTTAATGATATTAGAAAAGTAATGCCTAGACTTGCTTATGACTTATTAATGCAAGAGATAGAAAATAATCAATATGTTATAGATATATCAAAATTTGAAAAAGAAATTTTATATTCTATTAGAAGGTTGTCTACAGCTGATCTTAAAAAATTTCCAGAAGTAAATGAAGGCTTAGAAAACTCTATTAAAAATGCAGCTAATTCTTGCAATACTTTAGCAGAGTTAATAAATATAATTAAGACAAAAAGATATACACAAACTAGAATTCAAAGAATTTTATTATATATTTTGCTAAATATAACAAAAAAAGATATGTACATTTCTCGTAAAACTGTACCTTATGCTAGAATTCTTGGATATAGCCAAAAAGGCAAGGCACTTATTTCAGAAATTTATAAGGCTAATCCAAAAATCGCATTAATAACTTCTGTTAAGAATTTCTTTGATTCTTCTAATAATAAAACTTATAAACATATGTTAAATAAAGATGTTTTAGCAACAAATATTTATACCTTAGCATATAAAAATGATTCTGTAGCAAATTTAGACTATACCAAAAAAATAGTTACAATATAATTAAAAAAAGCACTATGTAAATAATTACATAGTGCTTTTTTATTACTTATTTGCTAATCCATACACCATTGATATATCTGTTGGTATGATATACTTTACATCTAAACTTTCTGCGACTTCTAATACCATTGCACACATTGCACGAGTTGCATACCACCACTCTGGATCATTTACTCTATTTCTTATTTCATCTAAAGAAATTTCTTTATAATATCTTTCTGTATCTAATTTTCTTGTATTGATATCCATCATAATAGGTTCTTGGCTATCTTCGAATAAAGTATTTTTCTCATATGTAATTCCAGAATTTTTAGCAAACTTCATATGACCTCCACCAGCCAATATTAAGATATCTGCTTTTGGTGTAGGAACTTTTAGCTTTGGTTTTACCCATTCTTTTACTGTTTTTACAGCTGTTGTTGCTAGATTTTCTCCCAAATCTGGATATTGTTCCATTACATCAATTACACCCATTTTTGTATTACACATTTCTTTTATTCCATTATCATAAATAGCAATTTCTGTGGAACCACCTCCACCTATAAACACGGCAACTTTTCCTTTTACATTTCTTGTTGCACCTTCTACTGTATATTTATTCTCTTCTTCTTGGCTAATAATATTAAAGTCTAACCCTGTTTCTACTTTAAATTCTGTAAGAAATTTTTCTTTCATCTGTTCTTCTAAGGCTCTAAAAATGCTTGTACCACATACAAATATGTCTTTATATTGTTTTTGTTCTTCTTTTACTAAATTAATTAGTTTTTTTACATCATTTCCATCCAACTGTTTTAATTTACTAAAATTCCTTTTAAATTCTATCGTTACATCTTTAATACGTTTTATTTCCGAATCATTTACTTCATCTAATTTTGTACATGTTGAACCAACTTCTATTATTAATTTTTTCATATTATTTCACCCCTCATTTTGCTTTATTTTATCATTTATGTTTTTATTTGTATACTTTTGTCGCAAAATATTTTTTACCTCATATAATGTTATAAAAGGAGGAATAAAATATGTTCAGAAGATATCAAAAGTGTTATTGCATGAACAATAACACTAATGACAATTCTACAGATATGTTAGAAACTAAATGTAATTCCGTTAGTTCTTATGTAGAAGATGATTATGATAGTTGCTCTTGTGGATTTGCTGAAGAAACTAATGTCTTCCCAGATAACCCAATGCTTGGTCAAAGTTATGTTCCAATCCAATATATGGATAAGACTTTTAAGCCTTGCATAGGACTTAAAATGGGAACTATTTTTCCTGAATTAGTCAGTCCTTATTCTCCAGGGCAATCTATGCAACAAATTAGGTATATAGAATCTAGAAATGAAATTGGAAAGGGGTGTAATAAATGTTAAATGAAAATATGGAATGCAACTGCACATGTGAGTGTAAGTCAAATAATGATTGCGAAATGCAAGGAAGAATGTTACAACAGATAAGATGCTGTGCTTTTGCAATTAATGACTTAGCTTTATATTTAGATACACATTCTACTGACCAAAAAGCTTTATGTTTACACAGAAAATATTGCCAAGAATTAAAAGATTTAGAAGATAAATATCAAAAAGTATATGGACCTTTAACAATTAATTACCCTTGTAATAAATGGAGATGGCTAGAAGAACCTTGGCCATGGGAAGGAGGAGTTTTAAATGTGGACTTATAAGAAAACATTGCAATATCCTGTAAATATTAAATGTACAAATCCAAAACTTGCTAAAATTATTATTTCTCAATATGGTGGTCCTGATGGTGAACTTGCTGCATCTCTTCGTTATTTATCACAAAGATTTGCTATGCCAGACCAAAAATCTAAGGCTATTTTGAATGACATTGGAACCGAAGAGCTTGCTCACCTTGAAATGGTTGGAAGTATCGTACACCAATTAACTAAAAATGCTTCTATTGAAGAAATAGAAAAAGCTGGGCTTGGTGCATATTATACAGACCATGGAGTTGATGTATATCCACAATCTGCTGCCGGAGTTCCTTTTACTGCTGCATATTTAGCTTGTAAAGGTGATATAATTGCTAATTTACAAGAAGACTTAGCAGCAGAACAAAAAGCACGTGCAACTTATGAAAAATTAATAGATTTATGTCGTGATGAA